>OIYR01000355.1_pt1 | contig 25821 bp, 22 predicted proteins | sample 1588221 | NCBI WGS metagenome assembly OIYR01 (sample SAMN03283292) | human gut metagenome | biome: human-associated habitat; material: feces | host: Homo sapiens | place: Peru | collected 2012
CTTTATAAGCTTTTGATTTATCAGCTAACTGATAAGAAGTAGGTGCTTTGATTTCCTTGAATTCATATTCATGACCATAGATGGCATCCGCTAATACAGCTTTTCCATCTTTGATCACATGTTTACTAACCTTGTCATCTCCAACTTTACGAGAATAATACGTACCATCATCCATATCTAAGATGATTTGTTTATTTTCATCTGTTTTAACGGTTTTAATGACCTTTGTAAAATCTTCATTCTTAGAGATTTCATATTCTTCATTTACATCATTGCTAACAATCATCAACTGACCAGATGCAAGGGTAGTGACATAAGATTTAGCTGTTTTGTCATAAACTTCAAAAATGGCTCCATTTAAGAAATGATCATGATGATCTTTATCCACTTTATTAACATCTAATTCTAATCTACGCTTTTCATTGTGCAATTCCATAGGAACAATGACTGTGTCTTTTGTTGTATCTTCACCATAGTTGAACGTAAAATCATGTTTTTCTTCATCTAATTTGAAACCTATATTTGTTTCAAGTTCTTTAACGTAGTAATCACCTGTAGGAAGATCTAAATGTTCAACATTTTTACCATCTTTATCAACCGTTAATGTGCCAACTAGTCCATCAGCAGGAATGATGACTTTATCATCTACAGTAATATCCTTTTTAGAATAAACACCAAAGACAACATCTTTGTAGGCTTCTTTATCTTCATCTTCAAATGTCTTTGTAATCTGTAAATCCAACTTTTGTCTTTCGTTGACATAAGACTGTTTGATTTCGACTACATCGATCATCTGACCCGCATATTCAATATCAAAGTTATAGCTGTTTTCATCCAATACATATCCAGTCTGTGTTGTGGTTTCTTTAATAGAATATTTACCTAACTGAAGCAATGATGAAGTTGTAATACCATCACCCGTTGTAAATGTATCTACAACATCTCCTTTATGGAACCATACTGTTCCTTCTGGAGTGACGATATCTTCACGTGCAGTTATTTCGTACGTAACACCGGATAAATTTTTTTCTTTATAAACTGGTGTATAAAGTGTTCCATAGTCTGTTTCAGATTCTTTAGCACCAGATAACATTTCACCACTCTTTTCAACATAGACTTGTCCTTTTTGGGTCTTGTTATCAAAGTTCATAAAAATTTCTGTACTAGAACCATCTACATTGATTGGAATTTCCGTATCTTTTAATACGTAACCATGTGGTGCTTTGATTTCGACTAATTTATATTCTCCATATTTTAAAGGAGCAGGTAAGTGAACAGAACCATCCTCATCGGTTTTAAATACATCTGTTGTATATTTTTTAGGATATGTCACAGTCTGAGTTACATAGTTTCCATCTGCATCTTTGATTTTGAATTCAACACCAGTAGCAGGAATACGTTTACCTGTTTCGCTGTCTGTTTTATAGATTGTTAATTCAGCTTTGATTGTATCGTTATAGATATTGTAGAAATAGGTCTTTTGATCTTTATCAATCTTTACTTCAAAGGGTTTTAAAGTATCAAAGCCAGTTGTTTCATGTTCTTTGACAATATATGTTCCATATGGAAGGTAATCACTGATTGCTCGACCATCTTCATCTGTTGTTAGTGTGGATACAACTTTACCACTTGATTTTAAGATAATATCAAATTTGAATCCTTTACCAGGCTTTTGAACATTGGATTGGAATAAACCGTATTTGTCTTTATCGACTGTTTTCGCAATTTCAATACGACCTTTGATTACTTGATCTTTGATTGTTGTAGAAAAAGTTGAAGGAGTATTATTACCTGAATATTTGAGTTCAACACTATTACAAGAACTGTTTGTTAAATATCCTTCTGGAGAAGTGACCTCACATACATTCAAAGTTGTTCCCATTGGATATTTTTTAGATTTAGCTTTTGAACCATTTGTTGTAATGGTTTCAAGTGTATTGCCACTTGTATCTTTAATCGCAAAGGTTGCTCCATTAAATGTGGCATCACCTTGCGTAGATGTTCCAGTTTCTGCATCTTGCTTTTCAACTTCGATATCAGCATATAGCAATTCAAAATTTAATTTGAAATTAGGAGAAGGATCTCTTCTGCTTGCCAGATAAATAACACGCTGATAACCTCCACTTCCATAAATAATATTGACGTCTCTTGCTCCAAAGTTTCTTGAGAAGGTAAGTGTTTTATCATAGTTTTCTGAAGTGATGGATACCGTTAAATCATTTCCATTTACAGAAGCATTAACACCATTTCCACTTGTAATAGAATAATTGCTTAATGTTCCTTTTGAATCTGTTAAAGTAACTGGAGTATTTAGTCCCATTTTGATTGTTTGGTTATTGAATGAAGGTCTTCCTTGAGGTGTACTTCTTAAGTTGTTAATTTCATTCATTTCATTTGAAATATCATATGTTGTCGTTCCATCCATATAGTACGGTTGATACCAATTGCCAGTAACAACTTGCCAGATCATGATTTGAGTAGCTACATAATAGTTTTCACTTTCATGTCCTGGATAAGAATAACCATAATAATTGATTTCCCAAATAGCTTGTCTTTGGCTTTCACTTAGTTCATCCCATTTGGCACTATCTGGAACATAATCATTACCAGCTATAAACAATTGCATCGGCTCAATACAAAATACGGTTTTATCACCAACATATAAATGTGAGATATAATCAAATCCGTACTGGTTTTCGATATAAATCATGGCATATCGTGTCCCACAGGAAGTTGTATCGGTCATCATCGTATCATTTTCATTTATGATTTGATCCGGAAATACATCTTCCAAATAGCCTAATTCTGTAATTGTATCTAAATCATTTTCTGTAGTAGTTTCTTCTGCATGTACTGTGATTATATTCATAAATGAATTCAATATCACTAGTGCAGAAAGAAAGAACTTGCTGCCTTTCTTTAATATATTTTTCATCTTCTTTTTCCTTTCATTTAGGTTGTTGCAACAAAAAAAGCGAGAATTTTTCCTCGCTAAAATAATGTATTTCATTTAGATTAAGTTTTTTGATATCAAGTGATAAATATCTTTATGATAATAAGATAATATTTGCTCATTTCCATATTCTATTTTATTAAATGTTTTATCCTTTTTTTCTTTAGATAGTATTAAGTCAATTTGATTGGTACTCATATTAAGCATATTACCTTTAAGAAGTGTTTTGGGTCTTGAATAAATTCCTTCAGAAAAACCAATTGTTATTTTATTGTCCGATGTAGCAATTACACAACTGACTTTATTTTTGCGAAACCCTTCTTCGATATATAGCTCTTGTGCAAAAAAATTATTTATGTTTTCTAAAGCTGATATTTTTCTTCTAACCGAACCTTTTACACTTTTTTCACTTTGATTCTTTTTTGAAAAATCAAAATCATTTTCAGTAAGAGTATCATTAAAACATTTTTCAAAAAATTCAGAAGGAGTTAGAGTTGTATGAACGCCTACTAAATGCAAGTAGTTATCCTTGTTTGCAACTAAAATATAGTATTTGCGATTCGTAAAACATTTCGAACAAATTAGGTATTGCCGATCAATAAAGATTTTTTTATATATTTTTGATTGATCAATTATTGATTGACATACCCTTTGTTTAAATGAAATATTATTCATACAATTCTCTCTTTCTAAAATTAAAAGGCGATTGCTCGCCTTTTAAGATGTTTAGCAGTTTTCTCTGCACTGGAACAAGTTTTAGGTCTTTGTTCCGACCAATGGTATGGGTTTATAGTCTCCATACCGACTCTTCATTTATAATATATCATTTTTACTAATAAGATACAATTTAAATGAGTTTTTCTTATAAACCTTTTTTATTGAATCAAACTTCCATTGCTCCAAAGATTTAATCCATAATAAGCAATGCTGTGATCATTTCGATATACTGGTTGAACAGAATAGTTTGTGATTTCAATATCACCGATGTACATTACTTCATCCAGGTAATACATTCCGCCCATCTCTGCTTCAGCCTGTGAACTATAAGTTGCAAAATAAAAGTTGGTATCCAAAATCACATCACAACTAACATTTTGATTGACACCACCAGGACAAGCATAACTTGGTCTTGCTGGTTCTGGAGTAGGTGTGGGTTCTACTACTGGTTCTTGTTTGGATTCACTGGGCTTTTCAATAGGTTGACTTACAACATCATTGTTTGATTTATCTGAAGTATTAGAACTGTTGGAAGTTGAAACTTTTTGATTTGAACTAGAAGAACTCTTAGTAGCACTTTCTTTCTTTGAATTTTGTTTTTTACCTTCCGAAGAAATACTAGTTGATTTGGATTCACTTTTACTTGTAGATTGTTCTTCCTTTGTGGCTTCTTTAGATTTTATTTCTTTGATAGCTACATCCTTTGCATTTTCTTCTGTATCAACTTTTTCATGTTCACTAACAGCATCTTCATGTTTACGAACACTTAAAGAAGTATCTTCCGTAAACTTTTCCACTGTAGGAACAGATACATCTTGATTCATGTTGAAAACAATTCCAGTACCAATAAGTACACTTGAAACACAGAACGCAATTAACTTTGTCTTCATTGACTTAACCTCCAATTATATTCACTGATAATTTCTACTATCTTTAAAATACAAGTTCTTCTTAATAATTACCTAGATACAAATATTTCTACTACTTACTAAATAACAACATTTTTTCTTTTTCGGTAGGTAATAAAGATTCTTTCGGTAGGTAGGAGGGGTTTTAGGGGAGGTCACAGTCACACGTCCTGATGCAAAGACAAACTGCCCCTCCAACAGTTTGGAAACAATCACAAGTAGAAAAAAAGCAGTTGCACATTCAACTACCGTTCTTGTTCTCGTGATCTTTTTTTTGCCCAGTTTTCCAGCAAGTGAATCATAAGATCCTTTTTCTTGCCTGGTGTGAAGTCCTTGGGAAAATATTTATCGATTTCCTTCATTTGAAAAGATAGCTTTTCTCTTTGGTTTGGTTTTTCCTCCGATAAAGTATCTTCAATGAATTCTGTAGTCAGTTCGCCATCATGACTCAATCGTTTAAATTCCTGACATTGAGCTAAAGATGGCGTCCTTTGATTTTCAGCAATCGCATTAGCTAAATCATACTGTTCGGTTTCTGTTAAATACGAAAGTTCAACAGCAGGATTAAATGCAATCTTGATTTCATTTTCATGTCGTCCATCCACCATTTCCTGTAATGGTTCAATCAAATAGGTCAAACGGATAAAACGACGTATCTGATTTCTATCTAACCCTAGTTGTTCACCTAATAATTCTACTGAATACTTATTCTTCGACTTCTGCTCAACTTGAGTAGAAGTTGATTTTGAATATTCAACAGGTACATCATCAACATTAATATCTACTTTTTTTCCTTGATGCTTCATGGCTTCTAGTCGCATTTTGTAGGCATAACCACGTTCACTTGGATAGATGTTTTCACGCTGAATATTGGAATCGACCATTAAGATTGTTGCCTGATCATCATCTAAATCTCGAATGATGACATTCATTTCTTTTCTTCCTAGCTGTGACAAGGCAAATTTACGCCTGTGACCAGAAATCATTTCATATGTTCCATCCTTTTTTGGACGAACTAATGCAGGCATCAGCATATCGTTTTCTTTAATTGAATCGATTAGCTTTGCCATATCCTCATCCATCGTCACATGGAAGGGATGCTCTTTAAAATCTGTAATTTTATCTATGGGGATTGTCATTACTTTTTCGCTATTGGCATCCTGTCTTTCTTCTTCAGTAGAAAATAAAGAATCATAGCTAGGCAATCCTAAATCTAGTTTTGGCAAATGCGCCACCTCCTTTAAAATAGAGTAAGTTGTATCGTGTTTTTCGTTGTTTGATGATTCCATTCATCAATGGCTTGATCTGCATTTCGTTTGGTTTGTGTCCTTGCAGAACACAAAGTACATGTAACATATTGACCATAATAGCCATTGATTCTTTTGCTATCCCAATCAATCAGCAGATGAGCTGCACCATGACAATAGGGACATCGTTTGATTCTAATCATTTGACAATTCGAAAGATTCTACAACGACGTTGGTTGAACACTGCTTTTTACCATCTTTTTCATAAGAGCTTGTACGAAGATTGCCTACAATACAGAAACCTGTATCTTTATCACCATGTTTACAGATCTCATTCGCTAAATCACCAAAGGCAATGCAGTTAATATAGTCTGTCCATGGTTTCTTTCCTTCTCGTAAACAAGCTAAAGAGAACTTCACAAAAGTATTTCCTTTTCCATTTCTGGACACTTCAATATCTCTTGTTAAAGTTCCAAATAATTCCACATGATTGTTTTTCATCTCAACTCTCCTAACGACTCATTTCTTCTTTATGTTTTACTTTTTGATTATTTACCAATTCTTTTGTCAGATTGTCATAGGCAACAGCCACTTTTGAATCCTTGGCATACGCATAGATACTTTTACCGACTATAGTTGCTTCACTTGCTTTTGTAGCTTTAGGAATGATCGTATCAAATACACGAATGTTCCTTCCAAAGCTTTCACGTATCGTATCAATCGTGCTTTTGGTAATGTTGGTGTTTAGATCAGCAAGCGTCATAACAATGCCAGTAATTTTAAGATTACTATTGATCTTACGCTGTACTTTATTCACTGTCTGTAACAATTTCGTCATTCCTTTAGCTGGCAGATACTGCGTCTGTACGGGAATCAGTACTTCATCTGCTGCAGATAATGCATTCACTGTAAGCATACCAAGAGAAGGTGGACAATCAATCATGATGTAATCGTATTTATCTCTTAATGGTTCGATACAATTGCTTAATGTCTGTTCTCGGTTGATAACACTGACTAAACGCATTTCAAAATCAGCTAGTTCAATGTTTGCTGGAATCAGATCCACATCTTCTTCATGATGTAAAATCAATGCATCATAATTTATATCATTGTCATTGATATAATCATCCAGCATAGAAGAAACGGAATGTTCGAGTGCATCATTGTTTTTCCAACCTAGACAGCTTGTCAGATCTCCCTGAGGATCAAAATCTACAATTAATACATTAAATCCCTGTCGAGATAAACCAATTGCCACATTCTCTGACGTTGTTGTTTTACCAACACCACCTTTTTGATTTGTGACTGCGATTACTTTACATTTACGCATAATAAAAACTCCTTTCCCACAACCAATCATTTGTTGGCTATGTAAAAAGGAGTAAAGGGAATTTCTATTTCACTTAATGCTTAGCTTTTTGATGAACATCCGTTGAAAATTATCGACTATGATTTCCTGGCATTCATCAAATGAAAAAACAGAATATATCCAAACTTTAACGTCCTACACTTACGGCGGTAGGAGCCTCATAAATGAAATACTTTCACTTTTTTATTTTCCAGTAACCACTATATCCATGACCGATGTACTCTACATTATCCATTTCCTTAATCTTTCTACGTACAGTACGAATGCTGATACCCAGCTTTTCAGACATCTGTTTTGCCGAGATTTTGTTGTTCCTTTTTATCATTTCTAGAATCAAAGCATAGATGTCTTCTTGAGTGACATCTAGGGTGCCATTTTGAGTGACATCTTGAGTGACATCTTGAGTGCCATCATAATTTAAATTTGGCATAATGACTGCAAATTGATATCTGTCTAATCTAAAATATGGAAAAAGAGCAGGGAACAGGAAAGATAGATTAAACTTTCAAGAAATTCATTACAAGTTTGACCATCGTTTCTTTTTCTTCTGGCCTAGATTCAGCAATCATTAACGTAATAGCAACCAAGGCACTATTAGAAATAACTTGTTTTCCATCGACGATTAGATGCTGATTCTTATTTAAAAATTCAAGAAATATAGAAGCACCAATTCGTTTGCATCCATCTACAAAAGGATGGTCTTTCACTAAGAAATAGAGTAGGTTGGCTGCCTTTTCTTCAATGCTTGGATAAATTTCTTGACCAAAAACATTTTGATAGACTGCTGCAATAATTCCATTCAATTTGCCAGGTTCTTTTTCAACGCCAAACACATCAGAGAATCCACCATATTTCATAGAATCAATTAAGTTTCTGCATTCTTCATAGGTTAATTGATAAATGGAATCTTTACCTTTTGGCTTAGAAATACACCCATGATCATAATCATCAAGTAATGATAGTGCATTTGAATAAGCTTCAATGACATTCAATACTTCTTTTTCCTCAATACCTAAAGTAGAAGCCAACATTCGGGATTGAATTGAAACAGTTTTATTTAGTACCTCAATCCTTTTTTCATTTACTGCATATCCCTTCATCATGTAGTCTTTCAATATAGAAGTTGCCCATTTACGAAAGATTACACCGTTTTGAGATTTAACACGATATCCTACTGAAATAATCATATCCAAATTATAGTATTCAACCATGTGAGTTTGTGTTTTTCCATCGATAGCACCGTGCTTAGTGGTTGTCGCAAATTTTGCGACAACCACTTCATTCGACAATTCTTCTTTTAAAGCATTGTTAATATGTTTACCAATGGTTTTAACATCTCTGCCAAATAATTGCGCAAGTTGATTACGATTTAGCCAAACAGTTTCATTATCTGGTGTTACTGTAACATCTAATTGTAAATCACCATTTACAAATTTAATAATTTCATTGTTCATGTATTCTCCAATCTTTTTTATATTTGAATGATTTTAATAAAGAGTTTCTTTAAAGAAACTATAGCATAGTAAGCTTTATTCATCAAAACTGTAAGAATCTTTCTTCATAGTCAGGTGTTTAGACTATGTAAATACTGTATTTTGAGTCTAGTAGGCATTCATGAGAGCATCCGAACGGTTCGGATTCTGTCGGGGACGCCAAATTTTTTCGGGCCCTGTGTCATAGGGTTCGAATGCACGTCGGGGGCACCCAAAAATGGGGGAAAAGTGTTCGACCGACCTGTGCTAATTCGAACTTTTTTGCTAATATTTTGCTAATTAGAGGGGTTCGGATGACGTCATCCGAACCATCATCCGAACGCATTTATTAGCACAAAACGGACAAAATTGAAGGAACAAAAAAGTGCCAAAAACGCCATATTTACGGCACATTTAACACTTCACGGTATCAAACGGACAAAGCATGGGTTCAACTCCTAAGCGAAAGGTCGTAGGTTCGACTCCTATCTGGGACGCCATATTGAGTTAAAAATAGCGCTGAAATCGTTTGACTTCAACGCTTTTTTGTATTCTCTTTTAATCAGAATAATACTTTTGATTTTTACTTTTAGGCTTGTCAGGAATTGTCAATATTAGTTTACCTGTATCAACTAGTGGTTGAATATATTCTTTTGTCACAAAAGATATTGTTTTAATATCCAAATATTCAGCGATTTCTTTTCTTGATTTTGGTGACTTACAAAAACGTATTAAGTCGATATCTTCATTGTTGTTTGAGATGGTGATATGTTGATCATTATATAAAGTAACAATAAATTCATTTCTTTTGTTTTCAAATACAGGTTCAGGTAAATTATATTCCTTCATTTCTCTACGTATTGTTGGGATACCAGAATATCTGTTTTCAGTCTTTAATAAAAATTCAGACATTGTAGCAAGTGTGGGATTTCTTAAATCGGGTCTAGCTTTGCCTAAATCAAAAATTGTCATTCTTCCGTATAGGCTTCCAGGACTATGTATTTCTAAGCGGTTTGTGAAGAAGCAAATTTGGATAGGGGTACCCTCCGTATAAATGCTGTAATCCCGATGAATTAACGCATTTAAAATGGCTTCCCTTATAGCGTTGATAGGATACTCTGTTTTATCTTCTCTTTTACCATTGTTTGGATTGATGATTGTTTGAACTTTCATATTTCTTTTACAAAAAGCTATGGCTTCATCCAACATTTCTGATAAAGTGCCTTCAATTCTTTTGTTGTCTAGAAAACGTATTCCATCGCTAGTGATGTCGCCAATCGTTTCTCCTGGAACAACGATTGCGGTAATAGCTAATTGCGGTAATAGTCCTTGTGGATAAATTCCAAAATTTAAAACGGATGCTAGTGTGGGGATATTATTACGTGTGATTGATAGTAACTCATAAATTTGATTTTCAGATAGCTTAGAAAATCCAGGACGATTTAATTTCATTTGTAGAATAAAATTATTAATGTCATTTTCCCTTAATAAAGAAAGAGTAGCTCGATTAATGGGCCTTTCATCATCGTGTACATGTGATTTAAAAGATTCGAAATTATAGATTTCATAATCTGTCATTGGTAAATCAGCATCTCCAACTCGCACATAAGAACCTTTGACTTTGCCTGCGCCGGCATAGTAACATGGGCGATTTGTGATATCGATAGAGGGGATTTCTGCACTACAAATATTGACACCTTCATATTCAGTAATTGTAAAAATAGCGCAAATTTGAGGAATCATCTGATTGCATTGTTCGGTTACTTTTTTTTGTAGGTCTTGTAAATCATAAACACCTACTGGTTTAAAGTTTTGTGTTTCATCTAATCCAAATACAATAATTCCACCACCATCTTGATTAGAGAAACTAGAAAGAGTGTTATATAAACGTTTTGGCGTTCCTCCATGAGCTACTTTTACTTCGATAGTTTGTGATTCTGCTTGTGTGGTAATTATTTGTTTAATTAAATCATTTAATTCGATATTCAGCATTATTTTCCTCCTTTTTATATAGTTTATCTAAATTAATTATAGTAAATAAAATAAGCGAATTCAATAAAATTAGTTAAGTAGTTCACTTAAATTTGGTGAAAATTGATTTAAATTAATATAAATTCATTTAAATTACAATTTTAGTTAATTAAAATGCATTTAACTTAATAAAAAAAGACTTTCGGTTAACTTATTTTTGTGGAGGAGTTAATAAAAATGATAAAACTATAAAAATATTATACCTGTATCTCATTTAGATAGAGAGTTTTCCTTCTAAGCGAAAGGTCGTAGGTTCGACTCCTATCTGGGACGCCATATTGAGTTAAAAAAAGGCTGCAACGAATTTTGTCGTTACAGCTTTTATTCATGTCTTAAAGCTTCAATTGGATCAAGATTTGCAGCCTTATAGCTAGGTAGTAATCCAAAAATAATACCGATTGCCATAGAGAATAAGACGGATAATATCATAGCAGGAATACTAATGGATACAGGAGTACCATTGAATATTGATATTAATTTAGCTAAACCAATACCTGTTAATACACCTACAATACCTCCAATAGAAGTAAGTACTACCGCTTCCGTTAAGAATTGGAATAGAATGGCTTTTTTTCTAGCACCAATGGCTTTTTTAAGACCAATTTCTTTCGTTCTTTCGGTTACTGTTACTAACATGATGTTCATAACACCAATACCACCAACGAGTAAAGAAATACCGGCAATCCAGATCAACATGGCATTTGTGGACTTCGAAAGATTTTGAATATCTTTTGCCTGCTTCAATAAGTCTTGTGCTTTGTATTGAACACTTGAAGAAGAGACATATGTATTTAATACACTAGCTGCTTCTTTTCCAACACTAGTCATATTTGAAGTGGCATCCACCTTCAATAATGCGCTTTGCGGTTCATCAAATTGATAGAATAATGGCCAAGATTCGCTAGGAACATATACTTTCGAACCCGTAGACTGATTGTATGTATAATAATCATCAATGCTGTCCATTGTAGGCTCAAAAGTTTCTTTATCCGCACATACACCAACAATTGTGAATGGTGTTGAAGAAATTTCAATCGTTTTACCGATTGGATCATCTTCGCCAAATAGAAGCTTTGCGCTTGTTTCATCTAAGACGGCAACTTGTCTGAAGTTTTTATTATCGTCTTCTGTAATGCCTCTTCCTTGTTTGATCGTTAGTCCGGCAATAGAGAAGTAGTCTTGGTGAATACCTACAATGTATCCACCATCCAAAGATGTATTATTACGAAAGATTGCTTGATAACTTTGTCTAGAACGATACAGGGTAGCGCCTTCTACGTGATCGATATTTTTTAAAGATTCAAGTGTATCTTTTGAAACAGTTGGAACTCCATTAGGAATACCAGAATCAAAAGAGTATTCCCAATCTTCTTGATATAACGCAACTTTTACTGTGTTATTTCCTGAACCAATTAGATTCTTTTCAATCTGATCGTTTGTTCCCTTAATTGTAGAAACAATCGCAATGATGGAGGCAATGCCAATAATGATTCCGAGCATTGTTAAAAAGGATCGCATTTTGTGCGCAAAAATGCCTCGAAAGGATAATCTAATATTTTCAATCATGATGCATCCTCCGACATATTCTTTGTCTTTACGCCTTCTTTGGCATTTTTACTATACGCAAACGCAATATAATCCGTATCTGAAAGCCCATCTTTAATTTCCATCGTATCGCCCCATACGATTTTTCCAACAGTGACATATTGCTTCTTCAATCTTCCATGATTGTCTTTAAGTACATAGTACTTATTTCCTTCTTGTTTGACATAAGCCTTAGAAAGCCAAATCGAACTCGTTGTATCTGTATTCGAATTGAAAGTTAATTCCAAATATTCACTAGCTTGTATTTTTGATGCTTCTTTGGCATAGGCTTCAAACCCATAGTAGCTCACATTCGGATTTCCTGAACCATTGTAGTTACTGCTTGAAGAAGGTACAGTATCGATGCTTTGAATTTTGGCATCAAATGTTTCCCCATTTGTCCAACAATAGGCAGAAATGGTATCACCAACTTTAACTTGATCTAACATCAATTCACTGATGTTTCCTTTAATATAAGCTCCTTGTCCACCGGCAACTTCTAAGAAGGTATTTCCATCTTGTAAAGAATCCGATGCTTTTTTGACATTTCGAACGACACCATTTCGTTTTGCACGAATGACACCATCATTTAATAAAGCTTTATTTTCACTTAAAGAAAGCTGGGCTTTTCTTAAGTCTAAATCTAAAGTTTTCAATTCCTGCTTCTTATCACGAATTGCCTTCGCAAGTTCTATTTCTGTATAACCTGATGAGATATCTTGACTTGGTTTTTGTTCAACTTCTACGTATTTCTGTTCTTCTTTTGTATGCGAAATCACCGAATACATATCGCCTTCATTCATGGATTGTTTAGCGGCAAACTTATCACAACGAACAAGCCATGAAGAGCTAAGGTCACCATCATTTGTATACACATCGAATCGTAAGTATTGGTTTAGATTCGCATTGTCTAAAAATAGTTTTCCATAGACAAAACCTTGGTCTTCACTCAAATTGAATACATAAGGATTTTGTTTCGTTCCAACTGCAGAAATGTCTTCAGAAGGAATTTGTTGTTGATCACTATAATACTCTACGACATCCTTTGTATCATACACATTGTTTGAACCATCTGTATATGTATATTCAATCCAATACCAACATGTATGATCTGATGTTTTTTTAACTCTTTCTTCTTTCCATAAAGAATCATCTTCATGAGGCCCTTTTTCAGGAGCTTCACTTTCTGTATCTGCATAATAGATCTTATAGTTTGTAAAATTCTTTTCAGCTTGGGATAAAGAAAGAATATAAGGATACAAACCATTTCCATCTTGATTTGGAATATCCGGTAATGGAGCTGGAGTAGAATCTGGTATATCTGGTTCAGGCGTAACATCTGGAACCGGTGTTGTATTTAATAATTTTTTTAACTCGTGATTGGCAAGTGTAATCGCATTTTGTGCTTTTTCCACTTCCAATTGACTTGTATCTACAGCACTTTGTAGTGTAGTCAGGTCATATGACAATAAAGGATCTCCTACACTCACTTGTTGACCATCTTTGACAAAGACTTGTGTGATTGTTTTAGAAGAATCATATAAAACCGATTGTGTATCACTATTAGATACAAGCCCTGTTGAAGTGGATGGATTATCCCAATAGCCTGTATTTAAACTGGATACAGAATGAACTTCAATCGTATTGGATGAGCTTAAGTAAAACTTGATTCCAACCAAGGCAAATGCACATACAGAAGTAATAATAATTCCTTTTTTTATAGAAGGTTTCATAGTACACCTCCTTGTTTATTTTCAATGATTTCTCCATCAATGATATGAAGAATTTTTTTTGCATGACTTGCCACATTGGCATCATGCGTAATCATGATGATTGTGACACCCTCATCATTTAAGGATTTAAATAATTCCATAACTTGTTTTCCACTTGCCTGATCTAATGCACCTGTAGGCTCATCGGCAAGTAGAATTCTAGGATGATTGATTAGGGCACGGGCAATCGCAACACGTTGTTTTTGTCCACCTGACAATTGGCTTGGTTTAAAAGTTGTACGATCTGCTAAACCAACTTTACTTAATACAACATCAGCCCTATGATTTCTTTCTTCTTTATTGATTCCTGCATAAATTAAGGGTAAAGCTACATTTTCTTGAGCGGTTTCCGAACTTAGAAGATTGAAGTTTTGAAAGACAAAGCCAATCTTATTTAAACGAAGATCACTTAATGCATCATCACTCATTTCAGAAATATCTTCATTTTCAAATAGATAGGTTCCTTTTGTAGCTCGATCCAAACATCCAATGATATTCATCAGTGTTGTTTTACCAGAACCACTAGGTCCCATAATCGCAACATAGTCACCTTGCGATATTTCAAGACTTACATCTTTTAAAACAGGAACGATCAATGGTTCTTTTCCATAATTTTTATAAATATTTTTAAGATTAAGAAGCATTCGCATCACCATCCGTTTCCGTTTGGTATTCAGTCGTTGTCTTCATACCTTCCTTATATGTATCATCGGCCCATGCGATATAGTCATCTTCACTAAGTCCTGACTTGATTTTTGTGGTAAATGTTTCTTCATCCGTTTTACCAAGCTCCACTTTTCTTTTCTTTAATTTACCTCTTTCTGATACCCATACATAAGAGTTGCCATTGTCATCTGAAACAATAAAACTAGCATCGAGCCAAATTCCTTTTTTCTTAGAGGATTGACCGTTATCCACTTCAATATAGACGTGTTGTCCTAGCATTAATCCTTTATTGTTTTCTAAAGAGACATAGAAAGGATATTTGGATGCAGATTCATTTGAATCATTTCCATAAAAGTTATTGTTCGAATTGGATTGAGGGTCTGTTTCCACTTTGGTAACTGTACCTTTATAAATTTGATCTTCATTTATACGACTTCTTACAATAACACTTGTCCCTTCAGAAATGGTGCCCATTTCACTAATAGCGCCTTTCACTCTAAAATCTGTAGTTTGCGTAATGGATATTAATGGCTTTTGGTTTCCACTTTCATCCGTTCCACCATCTCTATTGACTTCTTTAATAATTCCATCAATAGTTGAAACAACAGTAGAATTTTCAATTTGTTTATTCAACTGATCAATTTCAGTCTGTGTAGCTTTGATTGTATTTTGAGCCTGGCGAATCGCATAACTTGCATCGTTGATTCGTGCCTGAATCTCGACTTTATCTGCACCCTTATTTATTTCAGCCTTATAATCGGCGATGGTATTATTCTGCGCTTGGATTTCATTATTTTGAGCTTCTATATCCAATTTCTTTTGGGCAATCGAATTCGCGGCTTCTGTTGTATCATAAGAAAATAATTTATCTCCCTTACTTACTTTTTGCCCTGCTTCTACATACATGTCTGTAATGGATTTGTTTCCATCTTGATTAATATCAACCGTTTCTGAGGATTCTACAACACCTGAATAACGATTTTCCGTATAGGAAGATCCAATGATTGTAGAAACTTTTTGAACATAGATGTTTTGATTGCTTGATCCCTTTGGAAACAAGAAATAAATACCGATAACGGCAATCAAAATGCATAATGAGATTAAAATTATAATTTTAGTCTTTTTTTTCATATAGTATTCTCCTGAAATTTAGTGTTATATATTCAGTATATCAAATACTAGTATAGAAAATTCCTTAAAAATACTTAAATTATGGTATACTGTAAAGGTTGTTAAAAAGAGAGGGATATTAACAAATGAATTCACTGAAACCGATGTTACTTTCATCACTTAAAAGCTATGATAAGTCTCAGTTTTTCAAAGATGTAACGGCTGGAATTATTGTAGCTATTATCGCGTTGCCACTATCGATTGCATTGGCACTTGCTTCAGGTGTTGGACCGGAAGCCGGAATCTTTACTGCCATTGTGGCAGGTTTTGTCATTTCAGCATTAGGCGGAAGTAGTGTCCAAATTGCAGGGCCAACCGCTGCTTTTGCGACTATTGTTGCTGGAATTGTTGCCAAAGATGGAATGGATGGACTTATTGTCGCCACTATTCTTGCGGGTATCTTTTTGATTTTGATGGGGCTTTGTCATTTTGGAAGTCTAATCAAATTTATTCCATTCACTATCACAACAGGTTTTACTTCTGGTATTGCCGTTACGATTGTGATTGGTCAATTAAAAGATTTCTTTGGATTGACCTATCCAACCGGAGTGAAACCCATTGAAACTGTTGAAAAATTTGAGGCCGTATTAAATAATTTTTCGACAATCAATATGGATGCCGTACTTGTTGGAATTGTTTGTCTAGCTATATTGATTATTTCTCCATACATTTTTAAAAGAATTCCAGGCTCACTTTTAGCCGTTATTGCCGGAATAGCAATGGTTCAATTATTACCATTAAAGGTAAATACAATTGGAAATCTTTATACAATCAGTAACGCATTACCAACTTTACATTTTCCAGGTTTATCATTGAATATCATCCAAAATGCACTTCCAAATGCACTAACCATAGCTGTATTAGCTGCCATTGAATCCTTACTTTCTTGTGTTGTTGCCGATGGTATGATCAATGGAAAACACCGTTCGGATATGGAACTTGTTGCGCAAGGTGCTGGAAATATCGCATCTGCATTATTTGGAGGAATTCCTGCCACAGGGGCTATCGCAAGAACGGCAGCCAATATTAAAAATGGTGGAAGAACACCAATTGCCGGAATGGTTCATTCCATCACATTGGTGATTGTATTAGTTGTTTTAATGCCATATGCCGGAATGATTCCAATGCCTACAATTGCAGCCATTTTATTTATTGTCGCATACAACATGTGCCAATGGCGTACCTTTGTGAACTTAGTTAAAACCGCGCCTAAGAGTGATATTATTGTTTTAGTCACTTCATTTGTGCTAACTGTAATCTTTGATTTGGTTGTCGCTATTGAAGTGGGTATGGTGCTTGCATGTTTATTATTTATTAAACGTATGAGTGAAGAAACAAAAGTCAATGGCTGGACATATGTAGATGATGATACACCCGATGTTGATGAACATCTTCAAAAGCTTCCCCTTCAAATTCGTGTTTACGAGATTTCAGGACCCTTGTTCTTTGGGGCAGCTAGTGTAATTGAAGAAATTGCCGTTAAAGATTTTACAGAATGTCTAGTTCTTCGTATGCGCAGTGTTCCTGCATTAGATAGTACAGCATTAAATGCACTAAAGGATTTAGTTCAAGTTTGCGAATCAAAAGGAATTACCATTGTATTCTCACATGTGAATGATCAACCAATGAAGGTTATGGAAAAGGCTGGCTTTATTGAACTTGTAGGAGAAGAAAACTTCCAACCAAGTATCAGTGCTGCACTGGATCGTGCAGAAGAAATTATTCATAAATAAACAAAAAAACGCGTTTGCGTTTTTTATTTTACTTCAAATAATTTCATTGTTTCTGTTATGAATTCATTATCATTGATCTTTTGTTCAACAGGATAATACTTCTCAATTGCCTCACGCGTAATTGTATAGCTGCTTCCACTAAAATTAAATGTGATTATTTCAAGATTATCAATCAAATTGAATAGAGAAACGGAATTATATATTAGAGCTTTATGAATATATAAGTTTTCATTGTTGTACCAATCCGTACAATTATAATTAACTAAAAGTCCACAATTTTCAGAATCGATTTCAAATACATAGCCATATTCTGATAGGGGTAAAGCATTGATTAAATGGGATGTATTACTATTATTACCAATATATTGGCTTTTGTAGTGTTGAAGTTGTTCAAATGAACTTTTATCCATATTAAAAGGACTTGTTGGAACGGTATTAATGGTATATTGTTTCTTGTCGTCAATTCGATAATATTCATTGGGGGTATCGGCATTGATGCGAAATACATTGTAGAATGGATTTTGGTATTCAATCATTTTATTGCCATCCTCACTAAATACAGTAGTTGTAGTCAGTCGATAGATGGGTGGTTGTTTAAATTGGTTTACACTGACATAGTCGAAAATAAAGAAGATGCCTAAAAGTAAAGCGAATAGAATTGTTGAAACCAATCCTTTCTTGAGTAGAGAAGTAAATTTTAATTCTCTAAATATTCCAACTACAAATAAAAACAATCCAATCATAGAATAGATGCTGCCCCAGCTGCTTTCAGAAGGGAAAACAGTAAATGCACAAAGGGATGTAAAAATGCCAAGCCCTATAATAAATAAAGATATTTTTTTGTGTTCATTCTTGATTTTGTTGCCTGTATAATCAATGGTTTGGATTAAGTTTTGTTCAGAATACTCCATAGCCTCTTCTTTAACGATTTCTTTTCCAGCTAAAAGTTCATTTAATGTGATATCTAATTCTTTACTTAAAGGTTCAAGTAAAGATAAGTCTGGCATATAATGACCATTTTCCCATCGCGAAATGGTTTTATTTGTCACACCTAATTTTTCAGCTAACTGCTCTTGTGTATATCCTTTTTTCTTTCGATTCATTGCGATAAAGGCTCCTATCTTTTTTGTGTCCATAATGGGCCTCCTTTCATCTAAAATATTACTATTTTCACTATACATTGAACATCCCACAAATGGCGAATTAGCTGATTCTTCTTGACTTTAATGGTTATGTTCCATACAATAAATTGGTACATTTAAATAACGTTCACTCTTCACCGGATGAGTGGTTAAAGCGTCTAGGATCAAATCGTAGGTGCAGTGATTTCACTGTAAGATTTGGCTTTAGGCGCTTCTTTTTTTTGGAGGTATTTATGAATAAGATCAAAGAATTATTGGTACAAATGATGTGGGAGCTTGTTGGCAGTATTTTTGTAGCAATCGGTATCTATAACTTTGCCGTACAAGCTAAGTTTCCTATGACAGGATTTTCAGGGATTTCAATTATTTTGTATCGTTTGTTCAATATTCCTATTGGTTTTTCAACCATTTTATTAAATATTCCGGTTGCGATATTATGCTACAAATTATTAGGAAAGAAGTTTTTTATCAGTTCCATTCGTTGTATGATTGTATCTTCATTGATTATCGACTATGTGGCACCATTATTTCCAGTCTACCAAGGAGATCGATTATTAGCTGCATTATGTACGGGCGTTTTTGGTGGAATTGGCTATGCGATGATTTATACAAGAAATTCATCTACCGGAGGATCTGATTTTATCATTATGGCTGTAAAGGCATTGAGACCTCATTTATCTTTAGGAAATATTGCCTTTTTATCCGATGTTGGAATTATTCTAGTGGGTGGTATTCTATTTAAAGATGTGGATGGAATGATCTATGGGATGATTGTAAATTTATTATTTGCGGTTGTAGTGGATAAAATGATTTATGGTTTGAACTCTGGTAAAGTGGCTTTTATTGTGACAAAACATGGAAAAAGAATTTGTCAGGTGATTGATGAAACAAGTCAAAGGGGAAGTACAATATTAAATGCGCAAGGTGGATATAAACAAGATGATATGCAAGTGGTGATGTGTGCATGTAACAGTAAGGAAATGTATCAAGTTCGAAAGGCTGTACAAGAAGCGGATCCAGAATCTTTCTTTGTGGTTGTTGAATCGCATGAAGTGCATGGAGAGGGGTTTAAAATGACAAATATAGGAGAAGCTCAAAGTTAAATTCATGTACATAATGTAGTAGTTACGCATGAAAAATAAAATGGCTTAAATAAACGAAATCGGAAACTCTATTAAAGAATTTCCGATTTTTTTTATTGTTCAGTTGGCAATATTAAAAACATCGACATAGATTAGCGCTTCTTTCGTCTTAGGTTTGATTTGATCTGTTTGAGGATTTCTGTATCTTTCATGATCAGTTGAACTTTACTGATACATTCAACTGGGAAGGCTTTAAATTCTTTTTTCGCAACTCGCATTTCATTTGTAGATATACTTCCATATATTTTTGCCAGTGCTAATGCCAAATTGTTTAAAATGACGATATTATTGATAGATGTCTTATTTGTAAAATGTATATCATCTTCATTTAGATAGGTATCTTTTTCTTTGTGGAAATTATTTTCTATTTCCCATCTTCTTTCTATAGCTTCCGCAATCAATTCTGTGTCTTTTGTATTCGATATAAAATACATGGTAATTGCCTTTTTGCGTGTGTGGGATACCATTTCTACCAATGTCTTCATTCCTGTGAATCCACAATCATCATAATTAGATGGCAGACTAATAAATCTAAAGTTTCTTTTTTCAGTATCTAATGTAGTTATTTTTTTCTTTGGATTCTGCTCATATTTTTTAAATTTTTCCAGAATCTCTTCTCGCAATCCTGACTGATTATCTTTTACAGGTGCTACATAGATGCCTTTTTTTGACGCAATGATATTACATGTTTCTCTTTGTGTATGTAGCGCATCAAAAGTAATAACTGTCTTTTTCAGATCCATCAGCCTTAAAATTTCCTGTGCTACTGGAATCTCATTCGTTTTTGTTTCTACCGGCTTGGAATGTATACAAAGACAGTCTGAGTTACTGTATACATTCAATACATTGATATTTCTTTGAGGATTCTTTGTATCTTCACTTCTTCCACTGCCACGCGCTTCCTTCCCGTCAACGGATTGATGACAGTACATAGTACCTTGAGCACATTTTCTAAGTTCCTGAAGGAATTCGTAGATACGTCCAATCGTAATTTCTTCAAATTCAACTGGATCAATACACATCAATGTTCTGCGGATTGTATCATGAGATGGAATCTGTCCATTCTTGATCAATCCGTATTTTTCATATCGACTTTTGTATACAAGTATATGGTCGTAAATCCCTAAACAAGTCGTTTTACCTTCATAAATAATACTTAAAAAGCACAGTAAAAGGATATCGGAAAGATTGTACTGGATTTTTCCTGGTTGTCTAAAATCTTTTAAATCATCAAAAAGATGTAAGAAACCAATAGAGTTCATAACTTCCATATGATCATCAAAATCAATATCGATTTCCTTGAATGTTTCATTTAATACGGCAACCAGATTAAAAATTTTATTATTCATAACGAAGCCCATTCCTTTCAATGATGTCAACAACCTCTTCAGGTATAGTCGGATAATAGATATGATTCGAAGAAATATCCACAACCGCAAGCTTTAAAATCTGTGAAAGCACAGCTATTTCTTGTGCATCAAAATAGCTTTCCATTAATCGCGCAATCTTATTGGATATAGTCTTTATACGTGTAGCAGAAATGGAGTCTCTGTATTTACATAAAGATTCCTTATTTTTGTAAGTAAGGAAACACGAAGATAGAAAGATATCCTCGCAGCTTCCAAAAATATACTGAATAACACCAAGATATACAGTATCATCTGTAGCTCTAAAAGAACTGCGAATCAAATCTCGTTTAAAACTTGAGATAATGAAGTGGCTCAACCCGTATTCAACATAGACAGGATGCTTAGAAACGACAGACTTAGGAATAAATCCATCAGGAGTGATTTTTCCAAGATAAGTCTGGACACTTTTAGGTTTACCACCAGGCACATATTTAGAAGTACATGAATAAAGACCATAGCCTTGTTTTGTTTTTTTGATTGTATGACCAGGAGAACGAAACTTTTCAACCCAGTCAGGATAAGTAACACATCTTTTCATAATAATAGTGTACACCAATACACTATTAAAGTATATAAAAAAATAAATAATCTTCAAACATGAAAAATTGAAGATTATTTCATGCGTAATCACTATCATTAGAAATGTTGGTTGACTCCAAGTGTTTGGAGTTGTAAAATACAAAAGTGCTTTGATAAGTTTAAAGCATTTTACTTAAGGAGATTGAATATGATTCGTTTGGAAACACATTGTCATACTAAATATTCTAAAGACAGTATGCTTCCATTTTCATTATTATATTTAAAATGTAGGTTATGTCACATTGATTGGATTGCCATTACAGAACATAATAACATTCAAGGAGCCGTTGAATTCAAAAAGTATTGTGAAAAGAAAAAAGACAAGCTTCATGTTATAATTGGTGAAGAGATTATGACACTTGATGGAGAAGTCATAGGGCTATTTCTAAAGGAAGAAATACCAGCTGGTTTGTCTTGTGATGAAACAATTACGCGAATTCAAAAACAAGGTGGTATTGTATATGTCCCTCATCCATATGATGAGAAGCGTGCTAAGACAGTACTTAAAGAAGAGTGTATTAAAAAGAATGCATTTAGAATTGATTGTATTGAGTGTTATAATGGGCGTAACATTTCAGATACATATGAAATGAAACAAACTGAAATTGCAGATAAATATAGCTTAAATTTTGTGATTGGTTCGGATGCGCATACTGTATGGGAGATTGGTAGAAATTACATGATGGTTAATTGTATACCGGATTCACCTGAAACTTTTAAACAGGCAATCGAGTGTGCTACTTTTCATAAGAGGAAGTGCTTAAAATTTAGCCACAAAATAACCAAGATGGTTAAGTTACTTCGAATGTTAAAGAAGGGAAACTTCAATGAAATATATAGAGTTATCAAGAAAAGATTTGGAAGAACAGTGTAATCACTGGGCTAATGAAATAAAAAAATCTTATCAACCAGATCTTATTGTATATGTTGCAAAAGCAGGATATTTAATAGGAAAAGAAATGAAAAATGTATTTAATGTACCATTGGTTGGTATTAGTGCGACTCGTGAAGGAAATGCATTAAAAGAAGTTGTAGGTCCTATTGTAAGTCTTATGCCTAATTTTGTACGTAATTTTTTAATTTCATTAGAACTAAAGTCAGATACACATAGCAAGAATACGGAAAGAAAAATTCACTATCATGAAGGTTTAGAGAAAATGAAATCAAAGAATATTCAGCGCATTCTAGTTGTGGATGATTCCGTAGATACAGGGCATTCTATGAAACAAGTAGTAGATGCCATTTCTTCTGGGTTTAATAATGCAGAAATTAAAATTGCAGGATTAAATGTATGGGATAAGAGTCGTTGTATTATCAATACGGATTTTGCTCTTTACAAAGATACAGTGATTAAAACTCCCATGTCCAAAGATTCAAAAGAATACAAAGAATTCATGAAAATTTATAATAGTGAAACTGACAATGGAACACTCTAAGAAAAGTACAATTTGTTCTGGTAATCCGCAATTAGATAGGGTCGACTAAAAGTTGGCTTCAAGAATTGTAGGGTTGAAAACCCTATGAGTGTTTAAAGGATTATTAACTAGGGAGCAGAGATGTAGAATCTCTGCTCTTTTATAATGGGTGATTTGAATCTGAACGATTGAGATCAATATATTCAGTTAATTTGTCATATAATTCTTCGAATCTTATATCAATGTATCCTCGTAATTCTTCGATTTCAAATTTCATTTCATTGTCTTGAAGAGTCCTGAAGTATTCAATCAATTCAATTATGTCTTGTGCATCCATGATCATTTCTCCCTTGGTTCCAGGCTAAATGTAGCGCTTGGATCGAGTACATACATTACGCGATTGCGGAAGCGAGGCCAGTTGGTGTAGCCATTGGCGTTGTTCTTGATACACTTGATGATCTTGTTTCGATTCTCAATGATCGCATTATTCACTTTTTTATTGCAGACCACCACCTGGCCTTTGTCTGCTTCAACTTTATATTCAGTACCTACAATCGTAAATGAATTGATGATCTCCTGTTTCCAGTTGATCAGATTGTTGGAAAAGGCAATCATTTCCTGAATGTTTGTATCAATGCAGCTGCGAATTAAATGTTCTAGATTCACTTTCGCATTGTCGATTGTAGATTTTGAATAGAAGTCTACAAGTTCTAGTTTTAATGAGTAACAAATAGTTAAATCATTATTGATTTCGAGTATTTTCTTTCTTAAATCATAGTAGTTCATATAGCTTTTAAAATGAGAGTTGTATTTACGCTCGCGTTCTACATCAAACAGTCTTCCGTATTTATCTTCATCCTCTGGATTTTTGAATAACAGCCAGTTGAATTTCTTTAGAAGATAATATTCATCCGAAGCCTTATTATCTTTGTATCCTTTCATGACATCGATACGTACTTGGTTCATTTTTTTGTGGAAATCAGCCGCTAGATGGAAATAATCGAGGATCATACAACAGGACGGAAACACCTTATGTACGACATCTCTATATACTTCATACATATCTGAGCAGGCGTATTTTACTTTTTTCCGTTCTTCTAAAGGGATCTTTTGAAAGTAGTTTAAAAGATATTCCTTTTTGCGGTTTGGAAGAACATCAACAGGAATCTGTTTTTTAAAATCAAGAATTACACAGACATATTTACTCTTTTCGGATTTGAAGGCATATACCTCATCAAAATTAATGATTTCCGGAAGCGGGTTTCTGCCAATATCCACATGATTATCAAAAATAGTGGATACAGAAGTTGGAGAAACATGATATCGTCTGGCAACGGAAGTAAATGTCTCATTGAAATCTTTCAGATCCTTCAGAATATTATGTACAGTAAGGATCGATATTTTCTGAGATTTGAAGACAAAAGGATTGAATTCATAATAGGTCTTTCCACAACATGGACATTTGTAGCGTCTTGCCCTGTATTTTATTATGCATTTCTGTGTGGTAAGAGCTGAATGAGTGATCTCCTTGGTTACATATTCCTTGATTTTAGGCGCAGTAAACCCACAGTAAGGACAAGCCTGATGTTTATCTGTAAGAGTTACAAGAAGAACCATCATCTTATTGAACGTAGTACAGAGAATATTGGCAATATCATCAGGATTCAGGTGAAAAAGATTGATTAACAACAGTTTGAAAGCATCATTTTCGATCATAAGATTATCTCCTCATATAATATGTAGCGTAATCAGTTCAACACATTGTTGTTAAACAGATTGTATTTTTCTTCTTAATCCATGATAATGGTAACGTTCTGGACTAAGGCAGCCTACAAATCTCCTGTGAACTGTTGATTCACTTTATAAAGACTGGCTCCTTTATTCAAGACGTACCTTATACACTGATTTGGTTTGTTGATGAACTTTGCTTTGCACTGTATCTTCTAATTTTTGAGGTTGTGTTTGTCTTGCTTTAGAGGTGCAATCCAGAACCGGTTACGAAAGGAAAATTTTATGCAAAAACAAGATTCTTATGACTACTACGTTGGCATCGATTGTGCTCAGAATAAACACGATTTTGCCATGAAAAATAATCAGGATAAATTCTTGATTAAGAAAGGACACTTTTCAAATACGCTACAAGGATATGAAAAGTTCCTTAATACTGTTCTTTCCAAATGTTTGAACAAAGATAAGATCTTGTTCGGAATGGAAGTGACAGGTATCTATGGTACTAACTTATACGAAAGGCTCAAATCAGATGGGTATCACGTAGTTATGATTTCTCCGGATTCCGTTAAAAATTACAGAGACTACAAACGACTTAATAAAACAGATAAGATTGATTCTGCCTGTATTGCCGAACTTCTTTTGAACGGCGATGCTCAAATCGTGTTGATTGCCAAATTAATTGAACATGAAAACCAATAATCTAATCACATTAAATGAAAAAGTCATAGCACAAGTTTGAATAAAATCTATTCAAATTATGTGTTATGACTTTTATAATATT
>OIYR01000357.1_pt1 | contig 25757 bp, 21 predicted proteins | sample 1588221 | NCBI WGS metagenome assembly OIYR01 (sample SAMN03283292) | human gut metagenome | biome: human-associated habitat; material: feces | host: Homo sapiens | place: Peru | collected 2012
GGTTTTGTGTATGGTCTTTACGGCATATATATACTGCGATTCAATCAAGAAAAAGATTCCTGATAAATTATATATATACACACAAGATAAGGCTGTTTTCTCAATGGATATTCCGGTTGTCGGAACGGTATATGACAGCAGTAATAATATGTGTGCAGATAATATTGATTTTAGCAGAGATGTTACTTTCCAGTCAGGATATACAGGACAATATTATGTGGATTATAAACTTTTCGGACTTCTTCCTGTTGCAAGGACACATATGGAGGTTGTCGATGAAAAGTATGTTTATTCTGGCGGATTTCAGGTAGGCATATATCTTAAATGTAATGGCGTATATGTTGTTAACACAGAAACAATATGCACATATGATGGCCAGAATGTTATTCCTGCCAAAGGAAAGATTAATAAAGGTGATTATATAATTAAAGTTAATGGCTTTCAGACAGATACGAAAGAACAGCTTTCACAGGCAGTGTCAGAATCTACGGGAAATAGTATGGATATAACTGTCAGGCGGAACGGACAGGACATTGATGTACAGGTTGAGCCTGTAAAAAATGTTGCAGGGGAATATAAACTTGGAATCTGGGTTAAAGATGATACACAAGGTGTTGGAACTGTTACTTATGTGTGTGAAGATGGCACATTTGCCGCATTAGGACATGGAATATCGGATAACGAAACAGGGAAGGTACTTGATATAAAAGATGGTATGATATATAGAACAAGAATTCTGTCTATTGTACCCGGAAAAAATGGAGAGCCGGGAGAGCTTCTTGGTACTATTGATTATAGAGAGGACAACATAGGAAGTATAAGCCGTAATACTGATAAAGGCATATATGGTGAAAATGCGTACTCTTTATATAAGGAGTATTCACCTGAACTGATGAAAGCAGCCGGGTCATATGAAGCTTCACAAGGAACAGCATATGTAAGGTTTTATAACAATGGCAGTTTTCATGATTATGAAATTGATATAACAGATTTAAAGTATGGCGATTCTAAAAATATAACATTTAAGGTGACGTCAGGAGAGCTTCTCAAGCTGACTAATGGAATTGTTCAGGGAATGAGTGGAAGCCCGATTATTCAGAATGGAAAGATAATTGGGGCTGTCACACATGTATTTGTTGATGATTCTACTTGCGGATATGGTATATTTATTGATAGAATGCTTGATAAAGACTAAAAGAAACTAACAAAGAAAAGGATTATAATACGATGGAAAGAGAGAAATTTGGCAGCAGACTTGGATTCATACTTATAAGTGCAGGCTGCGCAATCGGAATTGGAAATGTATGGCGTTTTCCATATGTTGCAGGCAATAATGGAGGTGGAATATTCGTTTTATTATATATGTTATTCCTTCTTATGTTTGGAATTCCTGTACTATCAATGGAACTTGCAATGGGAAGAGCTTCTAAAAGCAGCATAATAAGGGCATATCATGAACTGGAGAGACCGGAACAGAAGTGGCATATCCATGGATATATTGGAATGATAGGCAATTATATACTTTTATTCTTCTATACTACTGTTTCAGGATGGATGTTAGGATATTTTATTAAGTATGTAACTGGTGATATTACTAAAAACACTGACAGTTCACAGATGTTTGCTGATGTAACTGCTAATCCATGGATAATGTTTGTATGGATGGCAGTAATAGTTCTTATTGCGGTTATTGTCTGCAGTATGGGACTTCAGAATGGTGTTGAAAAGATTACAAAATATATGATGCTTATTCTTCTTGGACTTATTGTTGTTCTTGCAATCCACAGTCTTACGCTTGATGGTGCCGGAAAAGGAATGCGATATTTTCTTGTTCCCGATATGAATAAGATAGAAGCGGTTGGTATTGGAAATATTATTATTGAGGCAATGAAGCAGGCATTCTTCACTTTAAGTATCGGAATGGGCTCGATGATGATATTTGGAAGCTATATTGGTAAAGAACGCGCGCTTGTAGGAGAGGGGATACAGATTACATTACTTGACACATTTGTTGCAATTATGTCAGGAGTTATCATATTTCCAGCATGTATGTCATATAATATACCAACAGACAGTGGTCCAAGCCTTATATTTGTCACACTTCCAAAGGTGTTCGAACATATGTCAGGTGGAAGATTCTGGGGCGCAATGTTTTTCCTTTTTATGACATTTGCGGCATTATCCACAGTTATTGCTGTTCTGGAGAATATTATTGCTTGCAATATGGAGGCATTTGGATGGAATCGTAAGAAAGCAGGTGTAATTAACCTGTTTATTATAATTATCATGAGTATTCCATGCATTCTTGGTTTCAATGTATTAAGCGGATTTACACCGCTTGGCGCTGGAACTAATGTGCTTGATCTGGAAGATTTTCTTGTAAGCAGTCTTATTCTCCCTATAGGAAGCCTTGTTATACTTCTTTTCTGTACAACTAAGCTTGGCTGGGGATATGATAATTATATGAATGAAGTTAATACAGGAAAGGGTATCGGCATGCCTAAAATTTTAAAGTTTTATCTTAAATATATCCTGCCTCTGGTTATTTTATTCATTATTATTGATGGCTTAATTTAATAATCATAAAAGCCATGTCGAATTTTGTCGAATGCTGTGATTTCTTGCGATAAAAAGTACTTGCAGACTGCTTCTGTTAAAACTATACTAATTATTGTGAAGTTGATAATATGTCGGATTATTTAATTTTCACATTATGAAAGGGCTTGAATGTATGGAGAGGACTAAAATAGCTATCGCAGATGATAATCAGAGTATTCTGGAGGCATTAAAGAATGTAATTGATGAAGAAGATGACATGAGAATTGTTGGAACGGCTGATAATGGTGCAGATACCGTTAAAATGATTCATGAGAGCCAGCCAGATGTTGTTTTGCTTGATCTTATAATGCCTGGAATAGATGGAATTACTGTTATGGAAAAGATAAAGGCAGACAAGACATTAGATTCCAAACCGGACTTTATTGTAATAAGTGCTGTTGGCAGAGACAGTGTTACTGAGGATGCATTTAATGTTGGAGCAGCATATTACATAATGAAACCATTTGACAATGAGGTTCTGGTTAACAGAATACGATATATAAGGAATCAGCACAACAAAGTGAATGTAAAAGCAGTACCTAGAGAACCCGTTTCGATTACAGACAGAAATCTTGAGACAGATATAACAAATATAATTCATGATATTGGAATTCCGGCACATATTAAAGGTTATCAATATCTTAGGGATTCAATTACTTTATCAGTAAAAGATGCAGAAATTATAAACAGTGTAACAAAAGTACTTTACCCTTCTATTGCAAAAAAATACGAAACAACACCTAGCAGGGTAGAAAGAGCTATAAGACATGCAATTGAAGTTGCATGGAATCGTGGTAATACAGATACACTGAATGATCTGTTTGGGTATACTATTAATTGTGGAAAAGGAAAGCCGACCAATTCAGAATTTATTGCATTGATTTCGGATAAAATCCGTCTGCAGTACAATATTAGATAATATTTAATATAAAAATGTTCACATATTTTTCATGTATATTTAATTGTAAAGCCTTGATAAATAGCTGCTTTTATATTATAATTACAAAATCGTAAACGATTTTTAACAATTTTGTAATAATTAATTTAGTTGAGGTTATATATGCGTAAGAGAATTTTTAAAGGCTTTGCAGCCGTGTTATTATCATCTACATTAACTGTATCCACAGTGTTTGCAGTATTTGCAGATGATGTTGATAAGTTAAAGCAGCAGAAGCAGCAGACACAACAGGAACTGGATAATCTTCAGGATCAGTGGGCTTATCTGTTACAACAGATGGATGAACTGGAACTTAAGATGGCTAATAAATCTGACGAAATAGATGCAGCTAATGTAAAACTTGAAGAGGCAGAGAAGATTCAGTCAGCACAATATGAGGATATGAAGCTTCGTATCAAGTATATGTATGAAGACCAGTCTGTATCATTAGCTGAAGTTTTTCTTACTTCATCAGACATGAGTACAATGCTTAACAAAGCAGTGTATATGCAGGAAGTTTATAATTATGACAGAAACAAACTTGATGAAATGGCTCAGACAGCCAGTGAAATCAAGGAACTCAAGGAAAAACTTGAAAGTGATAAGAAGGAACTTGATGAAGCACAGACACAGCTTACTGAGAAACAGGCATTGCTTTACAGTACTATTCAGGAAACACAGGCTAAAGCTGATGATGTAAACAGCCAGCTTGAATCAGCGGTTAAGAAAGCGGCAGAAGTTGCAGCTAAGAGAGAACAGGAACGTCAGGCAGCAGCGGCAAAACAGAACCAGCAGATTAACACAACAGTTACACCGGCAAAGGGTGATTCATCTGTAGCAAGTGGTGTTGTTTCACTTGCGTATTCACTTCTTGGAGTTCCATATGTAAGCGGTGGAAGTTCACCATCAGGTTTTGACTGCTCAGGATTTACTTCTTATCTGTTCAGACAGTATGGAATTAATATTTCAAGATCATCAAGTGCACAGGCATATGGTGGTACAGCGGTTAACGGACTTGCTAATGCACAGCCTGGTGATGTCATATGTTTTCCGGGACATGTTGGATTATATGTAGGCGGAGGACAGATGATTCATGCTAATGTTCCTGGCGGTTCAGTAAGACTTGTTGGTGTTAATTCAATAGGTATGAGTGTAATTGCTATAAGACGTTACTGGTAATATTCTAATATATGTGATATAATAAGTGCAGTTTTACAGGGACTGCACTTATTTTTTATAAATGCATGAAGAGTATGGGATTATAATTTAAGAAGAAATGAGGACTAATGTATGAAAAATGTATTGTTGATTGCATCAGAGGCTGTACCATTTATTAAGACAGGCGGACTTGCAGACGTTGCAGGTTCACTCCCTAAGTATTTTGACAAAACCAAGTTTGATGTAAGAGTAATGATACCTAAGTATACATGTATACCTTGGGAGTATCGTGAAAAAATGGTTTATAAGACACATTTTTACATAGATCTTGCATGGAGAACACAGTATGTAGGTGTATTTGAGTTAGAGTGGAATGGTGTTATATTCTATTTCATTGATAACGAATTCTATTTTGGAGGCAATAAGCCATACAGCTGGATTCACGAAGATATTGAGAAGTTTGCTTTCTTTAGCAAAGCAGCACTTTCAGCACTTCCTGTTCTTGGATTCAGACCAGATATAATTCATTGCAATGACTGGCAGACAGGTCTTATTCCCGTATATCTTAAGGAAAGATTCTCACAGGGTGAATTTTATCAGGGAATTAAGTCTATAATGACAATTCATAATCTTAAGTTCCAGGGAATATGGGATCTTAAGAAGGTTAAAGATATTACAGGCCTTCCTGATGAATACTTTACATCTGATAAACTTGAAGCGTACGATGATGCAAACTATCTTAAAGGTGGTATTGTATATGCAGATCGTGTTACAACAGTTAGTGAAACATATGCTGAAGAGATTAAGACGCCATTCTATGGGGAGAATCTTGATGGTCTTATGAGGGCAAGAGCCAACGTTCTGTCTGGTATCGTTAATGGTATTGATTATGACGAATATAATCCTGAGACAGATAAGAGAATTGCCAACAATTATAATCAGATAACCTTCAGAAAAGAAAAGTGGAAGAATAAGGTTGCACTTCAGAAGGAACTTGGACTTACAGAGGATAAGGGTAAGTTTATGATTGGTCTCGTTTCAAGACTTACAGACCAGAAAGGACTTGACCTTGTAGCATATGTCATGGATCAGCTCTGTGCTGAAGATGTACAGTTTGTTATACTTGGTACCGGAGAAGAAAGATACGAGAATATGTTCAGACATTATGACTGGAAATATAATGACAGAGTATCTGCCAACATATATTACTCAGAAGATATGTCACACAAAGTATATGCTTCATGTGATGCATTCCTTATGCCATCATTATTCGAACCATGCGGACTTTCACAGCTTATGAGTCTTAGATATGGAACAGTTCCTATTGTAAGAGAAACTGGTGGTCTGAAGGATACTGTAGAACCATATAACGAATACGAAGGCAAGGGAACAGGATTCTCATTTGCTAATTATAATGCACATGAGATGCTTAGTATTGTTAATTATGCTAAGGATGTATATTACAATCATAAGAGAGAGTGGAATAAGATTGTTGACAGAGGTATGAAGACAGACTTCTCATGGAACAGTTCAGCAAGAAAGTATGAAGATCTTTACAACTCACTTTAATTAAAATATTGCGTTTAAACGTGATTTTGGGGAAAGAAAAAAGGAAGCTGCGAAAAGCAACTTCCTTTTTTAATGCAGGTGGCGGGACTTGAACCCGCACGATGTTACCACCGGCAGATTTTGAGTCTGCTGCGTCTGCCATTCCGCCACACCTGCGCGACTTTGATAGTTTATCATAATAAAACTTAAAAATCAAGTAAAGAATACTTGCACACAGAATAAAATTCGAATATTATTTTAGTATTGTATTATAATCCTTTTATGGAGGCGTTTATGGATAACTGTAAAGAAATCCAGAGTATGATAGATAGCTTCGAACATGGTAATCTGTCTCTTAAGAATGAAGAAGCATTTACGCATCACATTCTTAACTGTGACGACTGCCGTGAAGAGATGGAGATATATTATATAATTTTATATGGATTAGATGATGATAATGAGAAAAGTATAGAAAACAGCAGCTATAGCGAATATCTTGATGCATTTGATTTTACCGGACTTGTAGAGCAGAAGCTAAAGGATAGTGAAGCAAAATGTCTGTTTCTAAGGCAATGGAGTCATTTTACAAGGGTAAGATATCTGTTTGTTACAGCTGTTATGATTCTTACAGCACTGCTTTTAATTATTATTAAATTCTTTTAAGAATGAGGATTGGAGAGTTGTCATGAGTGAAAAACTTATATTAATAGATGGACACAGTATATTAAACCGTGCATTTTATGGTGTTCCTGACCTTACTAATGCAGAAGGAATACACACCAATGCTTTATATGGTTTTCTTAATATTCTTTTTAAATTCCTTGATGAAGAAAAGCCTGATTATATTACGGTAGCATTTGATTTATCTGCACCAACATTCAGACATAAGGCATTTGATGGATACAAAGGTACAAGAAAGCCTATGCAGCCAGAATTAAAGCAGCAGGTTCCTCTTATGAAAGAACTGCTTAAAGCTATGAATATCACTGTTGTTGAACAGGAAGGTTACGAAGCTGATGATATTCTTGGAACACTTGCCAAGCAGAATGCGAATAAAGGAATTGATGTATCTATTATTTCAGGAGACAGGGATTTGCTTCAGTTAGCTGATGAGCATATCAAGATAAGAATACCTAAGACTAAGAAAGGGGTAACTGAGGTAGAAGACTATTATCCTGCTGATGTATTTGATTTATACGGTGTTACACCACATGAATTCATAGATGTCAAGGCTCTTATGGGTGATACATCAGATAACATACCAGGTGCTCCGGGAATAGGACCTAAGACAGCATCAGCTATTATTCAGAAATATCATAGCCTTGATAAAGTATTTGAACATCTTGAGGAATTGAAGCCGCCTAAAGCAAAGACGTCAATAACAGAGAATATTGAGCAGATTAAGATGAGCAGATTCTTATCTGAGATTAAGACAGATGTTCCAATCGAATATAATATAGAAGATGCCAAGGCTGGAGATTTCTTTAATGAGAATTCATATGAGCTTTTTAAGAAATATAACTTTAAGAATATGCTCAAAAAGTTTGAGAATACAGATATAACAGCTAAAGATCCTGACTGCTATGAATATTTCAAGAAGATATCTGACTTTGCAGAAGTTGAAAATGTATTTAATAAAGCGGCACAGATTGCTGATGGAATTGAAAAAATCGGACTTTCTATTATAAGAGAAAACGAACTGACTGCAGTAGGAATAACTCTCTCTGATACAGAAATCTATTATATTCCGGTATCTGGTTTTGTAACTGAAAATTACCTTATGGAACGTCTGTTAGATGTTGTGAGCAAGGCTTCTCACAGAAATATAGCATCTGCCAATATTAAAGATTATCTTGATATATTTGAAAAAGACAAGATAAATGGTTATCCGCTTGTTTCAGAAAAATCATTTATTGATACTGCAATTGCAGCATATCTTCTTCATCCAAGCAACGAAAGTTATGATTATGAGACTCTCGGAAGAGAATTCTTATCATTAACTTATCCATCAAAAACAGAGCTTCTTGGCAAATTAAGCATAGGAAAAGCTGCTGCTGAGGCTGAAGATAATCTGATTAAGTATGCCTGCCTTTCATCATATGCTTATTACAAATGTGCTGATAAGATAACAGAACAGTTAAAGAACGAGAATATGTATGAACTTTTTGAAACTATAGAAATGCCTCTTATATTCGTTCTTTTCGAAATGCAGCAACAGGGTATAAGTGTTGACAAACAGGCACTTATTGATTATTCAAAGGTGCTTGGTTCTAAGATTTCTGTACTTGAAAAAGAAATATATGAAGCAGCAGGCGAAGAGTTCAATATTAATTCACCAAAGCAGCTTGGTGTAATACTTTTTGAAAAACTAGGAATGCCTAACGGAAAGAAGACAAAGAGTGGTTATTCAACAGCTGCAGACGTACTTGAAAAGCTTGCACCTGAGTATCCGGTTGTAAGTAAGATTCTTGAATACAGACAGTTAGCAAAGCTTAAATCAACTTATGCTGACGGACTTACACAGTATATAGCAGAAGATGGAAGGATTCATGGTACATTTAACCAGACGATAACTGCTACTGGAAGAATAAGCAGTACAGAGCCTAATCTTCAGAATATCCCGATAAGAATGGAAATGGGTAAGGCTATAAGAAAGGTATTCGTTCCAAAGGAAGGCTTTGTATTCTTAGATGCTGATTATTCACAGATTGAGTTAAGAATCCTTGCACATATGTCAGGGGATGAGAAGCTGATTGAGGCATATAATTCATCAGCAGATATTCACAGAGCAACGGCAGCACAGGTCTTTGGTGTACCGCTTGATGAAGTTACCGATGAACAGAGAAGAAATGCAAAGGCGGTTAATTTCGGTATTATCTATGGAATGAGCTCATTTGGATTAAGTCAGGATCTCAGTATTTCAAGAAAAGAAGCTAAGGATTATATTGAAAGATATTTTGCAAGCTATCCGACTATCAAAACATTTATAGACGGACTTGTAAGCGATGCCAAAGAAAAAGGTTATTCACTTACAATGTATAACAGACGCAGAGAAATTCCAGAGATTAAATCATCTAATTTCATGCAGCGTTCATTCGGTGAAAGAGTAGCCATGAACGCACCTATTCAGGGAACTGCAGCTGATATTATCAAGCTTGCGATGATTAACGTATATAATGCACTTAAAAAGAATAATCTGAAATCAAGGCTTATATTGCAGGTTCATGATGAGCTTCTTGTTGAGACAGCTAAGAACGAGATTGAAGCTGTAAAGCAGATAATGCTTGACGGGATGAAGAATGCAGTAAGCCTTAAGGTACCTCTTGAGGTAGATTTAAAGGAAGGAAAAGACTGGCTGGAGGCGCACTAATGAAAGTTATTGGAATTACAGGTGGTGTAGGAGCAGGGAAATCCTCTGTTCTTGCGCTCCTGAAAGAAATGTGTTCCTGTGATATTATACAGGCAGACCTTGTTGCAAGAAATGTATACCAATCTGGCAATATTGGATTTGAGAAGGTCGTTGATATATTCGGGGAGCAGATTGTAGGAGAGGATGGAGAGATAAACAGACCTCTTCTGGCAGATATTATATTTAAGAATCCTAATAAGAGAATCGTTCTTAACAGTATAATCCACCCACTTGTAAAGCAGGAGATTATCAACAGGATTAATAATCATAAGATAGCAGGTGATGTTGATTACTGTTTTGTTGAGGCGGCACTGCTTATTGAAGATCATTATGATATATTCATGGATGAGATATGGTACATATATGTTTCTGAGGATGTAAGAAGGATACGACTGTCAGCTTCAAGAGGATATTCTGATGAAAAGATATCTAATATATTTAAAAGTCAGTTATCTGAAGCAGAGTTTAGAAAATATGCTGATAAAGTCATAGATAATGGGTCAGATATAGAAAAAACTCGCGCCCAGCTTGAGATTATGCTTGGAATATGATACATTTATAAACGATTTATATATTTTACAGATAGATTTATATATGGTGAAGTAATGAGTTTCATCAGAAGGAGACTTGTAGATGAGAATGATGCCAATTGCCAGCGGAAGCAGTGGAAATTGTATCTACCTTGGTACAGAGGACACACATGTTCTTTTTGATGCAGGAGTCAGCAGGAAAAGAATTGAAGAAGGGCTTAATACGGCGGGTTTAAGTCTTAAAGATATTGATGCAATATTTGTAACACATGAACATATTGACCATACAAAAGGGCTTGGTGTTATATCAAGAAAAGATGGAATCCCAATCTATTCAACTTCTGGTACAATAGATGGAATAGAACAGATTTCATCACTTGGTAATATTCCAGATGGCATATTTAATAAGATAAATGCTGATGAAGACATTTCCATTGGAGATGTAACAGTTCACCCATTCCGTATATCACATGACGCTAAAGAACCGGTTGCGTACACATTTACTCAAAAATGTGCGGATGGCATAAAAAAGGCATCGGTTGTAACTGATTTAGGGTATTTTGATGATTATGTGGTTGATAATCTGACAGAATCTGATATTATGCTTGTTGAGGCTAATCATGATATCAATATGTTACAGGTTGGTCCTTATCCTTTTTATCTTAAGAAAAGAATATTGGGTAATAAAGGACATCTGTCAAATGAGACATCTGGACAGCTTGTCAATTCCCTGCTTCACGATAAGCTTAAGAAAATATATCTTGGTCATTTAAGCAAAGAAAATAATTATGATAAACTTGCTTATGAGACTGTGAAGTTAGAGATTGATATGTCAGATAACTCATTCAAATCTTCGGATTTTGATATAGAGGTTGCAAAGCGTGATGTTTTATCAGGTATTTGCGAAATATAACAGGCGCTTACAAGGTGCAGAAAGAGGAAAGCTATGAAAAAATGTGTAATTACTGTTGTAGGAAAAGATACTGTTGGTATTATTGCCAGAGTATGTACTTATCTTGCCGATACAAAGGTTAATATCCTTGATATTTCACAGACTATTGTTTCAGGATATTTTAATATGATGATGATTGTTGATATGTCTGGTTCTACAAAGAATTTTGACAATGTCAACGAAGATCTTAATAAGCTTGGCGAAGATATTGGTGTTGTAATTAAATGCCAGCGTGAAGAAATATTTGACATGATGCACCGTATCTAAGAAAGTGAGGAGACTTAAATACTATGATTAATATTATGGAAGTTACAGAGACTAACAAAATGGTCGAGAAAGAAAACCTTGATGTAAGAACTATTACTATGGGTATTAATCTTCTTGACTGTGCTGGTCCTGATTTAGCTGAGGTTAATGAGAAAATATATAACAAAATCACAACTCTTGCTAAGGATTTAGTTTCAACCGGAGAAGAGATTGCAAAAGAATTCGGTGTTCCTATTGTTAATAAGAGAATATCAATTACACCTATTTCTCTTGTTGGTTCTTCTGCATGTAAGACACCTGAGGATTATGTTACTATTGCAAAAACTCTTGATAAAGCGGCTCATACTGTTGGTGTTAATTTCATTGGTGGTTATTCAGCAGTTGTATCTAAGGGTATGACTAAGAGTGATGAACTTTTAATAAGATCAATTCCACAGGCACTTGCACAGACAGAACTTATATGCAGTTCTGTTAATGTTGGTTCAACAAAGACTGGTATTAACATGGATGCAGTAAGACTTATGGGCGAGATAGTTAAAGAGACTGCAGAGCTTACTAAGGATAAAGATTCTTTAGGATGTGCCAAGCTAGTTGTGTTATGTAATGCTCCTGATGATAATCCTTTTATGGCTGGTGCATTCCACGGTGTAACAGAAGATGATGCAATTATAAATGTTGGTGTCAGCGGTCCTGGTGTTGTTAAATATGCCCTTGAAAGCGTAAGAGGAAAGAGCTTTGAAGTTCTTTGCGAAACTATCAAGAAGACAGCATTTAAAATTACAAGAGTTGGACAGCTTGTTGCACAGGAGGCTTCAAAGAGACTCGGTGTTCCTTTCGGTATTATAGACCTTTCACTCGCACCAACTCCTGCTGTTGGAGATTCAGTAGCAGAGATTCTTGAAGAAATCGGACTTGAAAGAGCCGGAGCTCCAGGAACTACAGCTGCACTTGCAATGCTTAATGATCAGGTTAAGAAGGGCGGAGTTATGGCATCTTCTTATGTCGGTGGACTTAGTGGAGCATTCATTCCTGTATCAGAAGATCAGGGAATGATTGACGCGGTTAATGAAGGTTCACTTACAATCGAAAAGCTTGAAGCTATGACATGTGTATGCTCAGTTGGTCTTGATATGATAGCTATTCCTGGCGATACACCTGCAACAACAATTTCAGGAATTATTGCAGATGAAGCAGCTATTGGTATGGTAAACCAGAAGACAACAGCTGTAAGAGTTATTCCTGTTGTAGGAAAGGGCGTTGGTGAAACAGTAGAATTCGGCGGACTCTTAGGTTATGCACCTATTATGCCAGTTAATAAATTTGACTGTTCTGCATTCGTGAACAGAGTAGGAAGAATTCCTGCACCAATCCACAGCTTTAAGAACTAATTAAGAATTAAGATAAAAAATACACCGGTTGAATCAGATTAATAGTTCAGCCGGTGTATTTTTATATACGGATTATATTCTGTTGCAGTTCATTCTTCATTACATACCCATATTTTTCATATACAGCCTGTGTATATATATCAGAACAGGCAAGGTCAAATGAAAGTTCATTCTTGTAATCAGCAGCCTTGGTAATGAAAGGTACATCAAGCTCTTTCTTGATGCTTCCAAGATACTGCTGTCCGGTTTTATTAAAACCTAATAATCTTATATATGGTATATTATTGTAAAAATCGGACATTGATTTTCTTATTTCAAGAATTATATGCATGATACAGCGGCATATTCTTGAATATACTATATTTTTTGATTTAACTTTCATTGCAAATTCTGCGATATTATTTCTTCCTGTAAATGCAGCTGCAAATCTGTTTGCAAGTTCAGCAGTTATATCTTCATATTCAGCAAGCTTTTCAGCAAAGTCTGTATGATTAATATTGCATTGCTGTTTAAGAAAAAGCATTTTGTGATTAAATATATTACTGAAATCATCAGGAAATAAAGGACAGTTCTTAGAATTACTGATTTCTTCATACATAACGGGAGTGAGGTATGTTTTTAATCTGTCATGTTCATCTGACATAAGCATTTTTCTTATTCCAAATGCACTTGCATACTCAGCGGTATCTGTGTCGTCATTGTAGCCAGCACCTTCACGAAGCACCGGATAATATGTCATGTTAAGATTGTTGCCAAGAATTGTTTTTATATATTCAATTGCAAGAATATTATTAGAACCTGATATTATGTCCTTACATTCTGGAAGATATTCCAAAAGTGCAGTCTGTCTTGCAGCAGGATAAGAGAGTCCCTTAGCAAGAGCTTTGTTAAGAATTGCCTTATATTCAGGCGATTCTGATATTATAGCATGGCTTATCTTTGCCAGACGATCTGCATTATCAGTCTCAGCACCAAAACAGATTGAAGCGGCTTTCATTTCATTGAGTGTAAGAACTGCACCTCTTGCAAAATTCTCTGCACTTGATAATGCATAATATACAGGTAGTTCAATAACGATATCAGCACCAGCTTTTAATGCAGCCCTTGTTCTTGCATACTTATCAATTACTGCCGGTTCACCACGCTGCACAAAATTACCGCTCATCACAACGATAATACAGTCAGCCTGCGAAATCTGTCTTGCTTTATTCATCTGATATACATGTCCTGTGTGTAATGGGTTATATTCTGCAACAATTCCGCATGCTTTCATGTAGTGTCTCCTTTATGTTTTTATTATATTTTACTTAAATCATACATTTATGTCAAAAATATTGCTGAATTTAGTCAATGTATCGTTTTTAAAACATTTTTAAGTGCCAGACGACCTTGTTTTCGACTAAAAATTGGTATATAATTTTTGTCAGAGTTCAGTATGTTTACTGAAAATTTACTTTTTTATAAGGAGGAGTCATTAATCATGGCATTTATTGACACAATTAAAGAAAGAGCAAAGGCAGACAAGAAGACTATCGTTTTACCAGAGTCTATGGATAAGAGAACTTATGAAGCTGCTGAGAAGATTTTAAAGGAAGGCATTGCTAATTTAGTTATCATTGGTACTCCTGAAGAGATCGAGAAGTATGGTAAGGGCTATGACATTTCTGGCGCCACAATCGTAGATCCATTTAACGATCCTAATAAGCAGAAGTATATTGATAAATTCGTTGAGTTAAGAAGCAAGAAGGGTGTTACACCTGAGATGGCTAAGGAACAGATGGAAAAGGATTACATGTACTATGCATGCCTTATGTGTAAATGTGGAGATGCTGATGGAGCAGTATCTGGTGCATGCCACTCAACAGGTAACACAATCCGTCCAGCTCTTCAGTTATTAAAGACTAAGCCAGGTATCAGCTCAGTTTCAGGTTTCTTCCTTATGGAAGTTCCAGACTGTGAATTCGGTGAGAATGGTCTTTTTGTATTTGCTGACTGTGCTGTAAGCCCAGATTATGATTCAGAGAAGCTTGCTGAGGTTGCTAAGCTTTCTTCAGATTCATTCAAGAGCTTTGTAGGAAAGGACGCTAAGGTTGCTATGCTTAGCTTCTCTTCATACGGAAGTGCTAAGCATGACAGAGTAACTATGGTTGCTGATGCTGTTAAGATTGCAAAAGAGAAGTACCCAGATATCACTGTTGATGGTGAGCTTCAGTTAGATGCTGCTTTAGTTCCAGAAGTTGCTGCACTTAAGGCACCTGAGAGCCCAGTAGCTGGTAAGGCTAATACACTTGTATTCCCTAACCTTGAAGCTGGTAACATCGGTTATAAGCTTGTTCAGAGACTTGCTAAGGCTGGAGCTTATGGTCCTGTTCTTCAGGGACTTTCTATGCCAGTTAACGATCTTTCAAGAGGATGCTTCGCTGATGATATCGTTGGTGTAGTTGCTATGACAGCTGTTCAGGCTCAGAATGCATAATTAACATTTTTAAGGAGAATTTTTGTAATGAATATTTTAGTATTAAACTGTGGAAGCTCATCTCTTAAGTATCAGCTTATTAACATGGATGATGAGAGCGTAATCGCAAAAGGTCTTGTAGAGAGAATCGGTATTGAAGGTTCTGTTCTTACACATAAGCCAACAGGAAAGGATAAGTATGTTGTTGAAACACCTATGAAGGATCACAACATTGCAGTTAAGCTTGTTCTTGATGCTCTTCAGGATGCTGAGCACGGCGTAATCAAGTCTACAGATGAGATTGCAGCAGTAGGACACAGAGTACTTCACGCAGGTGAGAAGTATATCGAGTCTTGTCTTGTAACAGAGGATGTTAAGAAGGTTGTAAGAGAGTGCTTCGACCTTGGTCCTTTACATAACCCAGCTAACCTTATCGGTATTGAAGCCGTTGAAGCAGCTATGCCAGGCAAGCCAAATGTAGCTGTATGGGATACAGCATTTGGTGGAACAATGGAGCCAAAGGCTTACCTCTATGCTATTCCTCGTGAATACTATGAGAAGTACGGCGTAAGAAGATATGGTTTCCACGGAACAAGCCACAGCTTCGTATCTAAGGAAACAATCAAGTTTGCTAACCTTGATCCTAAGACAGCTAAGGTTATCGTATGCCACCTTGGTAATGGTGCTTCAATCTCAGCTTCTGTTGGTGGTAAGTGTGTAGATACTTCTATGGGTCTTACTCCACTTGAAGGACTTATCATGGGAACACGTTCTGGTGACCTTGATCCAGCTATCTTAGAGTTCTTATGCAACCATGAGAACCTTACAATAAGCGAGATGCTCAATATCCTTAACAAGAAGTCTGGTGTACTTGGTATGTCAGGCGGAATCTCAAGCGATTTCAGAGATCTTAATGCTGCAGCTAACGACGGTAACGAAATTGCTAAGGTTACACTTGAAGCTTATGCTTACAGAGTAGCTAAGTATATTGGTGCTTACACAGCAGCTATGAATGGTGTTGATGCAATCACATTTACTGCTGGTGTTGGTGAGAATGCTGCTTGGCTTCGTCCAATGGTTGTTAAGTATCTTGGTTACCTTGGTGTTAAGCTTGATGAAGCTGCAAGCGAGAAGGCTTGTGGAGAAGAGGGTATTATCTCTACATCTGATTCTAAGGTTAAGCTTTGCGTAATCCCAACTAACGAGGAACTTGCAATTGCCAGAGAGACTCTTGCATTAGTTAAATAATATTAACTATAAAGATGTGATTTATGCTAAAAGACTAAGTTAATTCTTAGTCTTTTAGTTATTTTATAGCAGGTTTAGTATTTTATATAACAAGAATAACAAAATGTAGTTGACAAACTATTATTAGATGCGTATAATATTCGAAGTGTGGTAAAGCTGTGCGCTTTTGTACAGACTTTTCACCGACTAGTACAATTGGAGACAATTATGCTGATTGATTTTAGAGAACTTCTATCCGGCTCAAAAGAAGATGATTCATTTGAAGCTCATATTGATATGGATGAATTGAATACAGGTTCATGTATATATCCTATTATTCACAAAGATTCATTCGTTATCAACGCTCATAGGACAGGGAAGAATAAAGTTAATATTCAGTGCAGTGGAGTAGTTACTCTCAGCATTCCTTGTGACAGGTGTCTTGAACCTGTTGAGACAGTTATTGAATTTGATGTTAATGATTTAGTTGAATTTAATAAAACTGTTCCGGATGAAGAACAAGAAGAAAAAGACTATATTGATGGATACAACCTCGACGTGGATAAACTTATTTTCGGCGAATTACTTGTTTCCATACCAGGTAAAGTATTATGTAAAGATGACTGCAAGGGCTTATGTCCTGTATGTGGTAATAATCTTAACGTTGCCGAATGTGGTTGCGACAGAGATGTCCTGGATCCAAGAATGTCTGTTTTCAAAGATATTTTAAACAATTTTAAGGAGGTGTAACCGGAATGTCAATTTGTCCAAAGAATAAGTCATCTAAGGCAAGAAGAGACAAGAGAAGAGCTAATTGGAAAATGAGCGCTCCTAATCTTGTAAAGTGCAGCAAATGTGGTGCTTTAATGATGCCTCACAGAGTTTGCAAGTCTTGTGGCTCTTATAATAAGAAAGAAATCGTTACAGTTGACTAATTTGTCGATTGTGTTGGCTTTTGTCTATTAGACAAAAGCCTTTTTTTATTATATAATAATATGGAATTTTATCTTTGTTTAAACATAAAGGAGTTTTTATATGACTAAGTTATTATATAGATTATCCGCAGTGATATCAGCATTAGTTATATCAATTTCAATATTTCCACCGGTACTTGATAATGTTATGGCAGCAAGTATTGGTGTTGAAAAAGATTCTGATGGCAATGTAACAGCTATCACAATTAATGGCAATACATATTCTGACCTTAATCAGGCTGCTGATGCTCTTAAAAATGCCGGCTTATCTTCATCATATATTGATAAGATACTTGGCGGCTCTTATGGTTCTGGTAACAATCAGGATATATACTATGGCAACTCAACTAACATAAGTGATTACACTTATATGTCACGAAGCGATGCACAGGCACTTCTTAACAAATATAAGAACAATGATGTGTACTGGGGCGAGGAGTATATATATTATGAGGGTGAGCCATTAACAGACTTTGATAACAGAATCCATGGAACTTATCACACTTACAGTTCTTATAAGGACGCCACACATCAGGGACTGTCAACCAGCTATAAGATTAATGATACTTACTCAGGAACACATCTTTACAGCGTTGTTATAGAGAAGTGGGATAAAAGGATGACTAAACTGCAGTATAATGCAGCCATATCATCTTTAGAGAAAATCGCAGCCCAGTTTGATTCTGGAAGCGATTATGACAAGATTCTTAATGTTGCTAATTATTTTGCCAATTCTATATCTTATGATTACAGTAAGACATTTGGCGACATATATCATGCTGTATACTGGGGCAAAGGCGTGTGTGCCGCATATGCTGAATGTTTCCAGTTATGCATGGAAAACTTAGGTATAGAAAGCTACATCTATACAGATACAACACATGCACTCAATGTAGTATATTTAGATGGTGCATATTATTTCGTGGATGTAACTAACATGTCCGACCCGGATGGTGTAAGATGGCAGTTTTTCCTGTATGGAACTAATATGAGAGTCAATCACACAACACTTCCTATAAGTCCAACATCTTATGATGGATATACAGGTAATTATGGTATCGATAATATTGAAACATCCGAGAGAGTTGATACATCTGATATACGTGATTTCGTATCTGGCGTTATCGACAGCATCAAATCATCTAATATCAATACAGATGTAGCAATTAATCTTCCAGATGTAGATGATGAGGAGCTTGCAGAAGAAGAGACTACTACTGAGGAGGAAACTACTACAGTTCCTGTTACAACAACAGCCGCCGAAGTAACAACACCTGTCCAGAATTATAATGATTCCGATGAGGAAGAATCTAATCCACTCGTAAAGGCTGTTATAATAGCAGCAATATGTGCCGTGTTACTTACAATAACAATTATAGTGACAAAAAAGGTTAATAAAGAGCAGGATAACAACAGCAAAACTTGATTTTGAAGCCTTAATATAGTATATTTGTTATTGGTTTTTAATTTTAAATGTTGTTTATGAAAGGATATATATATGGCAGATTTCTGTAAAATTGCACTTGATGCGATGGGTGGCGATAATGCTCCCGGCGAGATTGTCAAAGGGGCAATTGAAGCTTTATCATTAGATTCGAGCATATACATTTATCTTGTTGGTAAGACTGACAGCATAAATGGTGAATTAGCTAAATATACATATGACAAAACAAGGGTTGAGATTGTAGAAGCACCTGAGGTAATAGAGACAGGTGACCCACCAGTTCTTTCTGTCAGACGAAAGAAAGAATCTTCACTTGTAAAGGCTATGTATCTTGTAAAGAACGGCGAAGCTGATGCGTTCATATCAGCAGGAAGTTCCGGAGCTATTATAGTTGGCGGTCAGACTATTATCGGACGTATTCCCGGAGTTGAAAGACCACCTATGGCACCACTTATCCCTACATCTAAGGGTGTATCACTTCTCGTTGATAGTGGTGGCAATGTCGATGCAAGACCAAGCTTCCTTGTCCAGTGGGCAAAGATGGGTTCTATCTACATGAGAGATATAATAGGAATCAAGAATCCTAAAGTTGCTATTGTAAATATCGGACTTGAAGAGGAAAAGGGCAATAATCTTGTAAAAGAGACATACCCATTATTAAAAGAGTGCAGTGATATCAACTTTATCGGAAGTATCGAAGCCCGCGAAATTCCAAAGGGATATGCTGACGTCATCGTATGTGATGCATTTGTCGGCAATGTCATCCTCAAATTATACGAGGGTACAGCCTCTACACTTATCGGTCTTGTTAAGCAGACTATGATGAAAAGCTTAAAGACTAAAATCGGAGCACTCCTTATCAAGAAGGATTTAAAGAATGACTTAAAGGCACTTGATGCAACACAATACGGTGGAGCACCTCTTATTGGTATCAACGGACTTGTTGTAAAAGCCCACGGAAGTGCCAAGGCTAATGAAATTAAGAATTCTTGTCTCCAGTGTGTACGCTTTAAGAAGCAGAATATTAATGATAAAATTAAGGCATCTATGTCTTAAATATAAATTTATAACCTGAAAGGAGTTAATTTCATGGAATTTGAAAAGTTACAGGGCATTATAGCAGGTGTTCTTAATATTGACCCATCTAAAATTGAGCCTAGCACAACATTTGTAGACGATCTTGGTGCAGATTCATTAGATGTATTACAGATTGTTATGGGAATTGAAGATACATTCAATATCAAGATTCCTGATGATGCAACTGATAAAATCGTTACTGTATCAGATGCTGTTGAACAAATTAAGTCAGCGCTTTAATTACGATTTGGCTGTCTTTAATATAAGACAGCCATTTATTATTTAATAAGGAGAATTACATGGCAAATCATAATACAGATTTGGATTTGTTGCAGAAGACAATCAATTATAAGTTCAATAATATAAGCCTGTTAAAAAATGCATTAACACACAGTTCATATGCCAACGAAGTAAAGAAGCACAATCTTCCTGACAATGAACGCCTTGAATTTCTTGGCGATGCAGTTTTAGAGCTTACATCAAGCGATTATATATATAATAATATGCATATGGCAGAGGGCGATATGACACGCCTGCGTGCAAGCATAGTATGTGAACCAACACTTGCATTATGTGCAAGAGCATTTAATCTTCCAGACTTTATCATGCTGGGAAAAGGAGAAGACCTTACCGGTGGACGTAAGCGTGATTCAATTGTTTCTGATGCATGTGAAGCCCTTATTGGAGCTATCTACCTAGATGGTGGTTTTACTAATGCGAAAGAGTTTATCAATAATTTTATTCTTAATGATTTGGAAAATAAGCAGCTCTTTTTTGATAGCAAGACTATCCTTCAGGAAGTTGTCCAGGCAAGAGGTCTTGAGGTGGCTTATGACCTTCTTGATGAGACAGGCCCTGAGCATGACAAGATATTTACAGTCAAAGCTTCCTGCAATGATTTATTCAGTATAACAGCCAGCGGACACACTAAGAAAGCTGCCCAGCAGAAGGCTGCTTTTGATGCGCTGATTTACCTGAAAGGTAAAGGAATAGACGTTAATCCGAAAGGTAAAAAGTAATGTATTTAAAAAGTATTGAAGTTCAAGGATTCAAATCCTTTGCTAATAAAATTGTATTTGACTTTCACAATGGAATTACAGGAATTGTCGGTCCTAATGGTTCTGGTAAAAGTAATGTAGCTGATGCTGTCCGCTGGGTTTTAGGTGAGCAGAGTGCCAAGCAGCTCCGTGGTTCCAAGATGGAGGATGTAATATTTGCTGGTACAGAGACAAGAAAGCCTGTCGGTTTTGCATATGTATCAATTACATTTGATAACGCAGACCACGCACTTCCTGTTGATTACAACGAGGTAACTGTAACACGTAAGGTCTTCCGTTCTGGTGAAAGTGAATACCAGATGAATGGACATAGCTGCCGACTCAAAGACATAACTGAGCTTTTCTACGATACAGGTATCGGTAAAGAAGGTTATTCTATAATCGGACAGGGTCAGATTGATAAAATTCTAAGCGGTAAGCCGGAAGAGAGACGAGAGCTGTTTGACGAGGCTGCCGGTATTGTTAAATTTAAGAGAAGAAAGGCTGCTTCAATTAAAAAGCTTGAGAGCGAAAGAGACAACCTTGTAAGAGTTAATGATATTCTTGCAGAATTAGAAAAACAGGTTGGTCCACTTGAAAAGCAGTCAGAAAAAGCTAAAGAATATCTTAATTTAAAAGCTGACCTTAAAGTCAGGGATGTCAATGCATTCCTGCTTGAAAGCGACCAGATAAGAAATTCTCTTAAAGAATGTGAAGAAAAGACTGCTATAGCTGACAATGACTTAAATAATGCCAATGCAGAATATGAGAGCACCAAATCTGAATATGAATCAATTGAGATTCAGTTAAACCAGATTAACAATGAAATCGATGTTGCTAACACACTTCTTAATAATACTGAGGTTGAAAAGCAGCGTCTTGATGGTGTTATCAACGTATACGCCGAACAGATTAAGACAATACAGGCTAACAACATTCATTATACAGGACGTCTGTCTGATATTGATGAAAGTATAAATTCCAAGAATACTGAATTGTCAAAACTTGATTCTGAAAAAGAATCTCTGTCTGAGAATATATCACAGTATGAACAGCAAAAGGCTGCTGCTATAGAAAAACATGACAGCATCACCGCTGAAATAGATGATATTAATCATAAGATAGAAGAATATAACAACAAAATCATTGATGTCCTCAATGAAAAAAATAAAACCGCTGCTGATAACCAGAAGTTCCAGACTATGCTTGAGCAGCAGAATATCAAAAAGGCTGAATTAAACAGTGTTATAATCAAAACAAAAAGTGATGAGAGTGCTGTTAACAACACAATCAGCTCCTTGAATAACAGTATCACAGATGTAGATAACCGTATCAACGGCATAACTGATAAGATAACTGCTATCAACAATGATATAACAACACATAAGAATAACATTGCAGAACTCACATCTTTGATTGATAAAGAACAGACACAGTATCACCGTGAGAAATCAAAGCTCGAATCTTTAGTTGCCATAACAGAAAGATATGATGGTTATGGTAACAGTATAAGAAAGATTATGGAGCTTAAAGAGACTAATTTCGGAATACTTGGTGTAATCGCTGATATTATCAAGGTTGAAAAGAGATATGAGACAGCGATTGAGACAGCACTCGGCGGTTCAATCCAGAATATCGTTACTGATAATGAGAATACAGCAAAAGAGCTTATCGCTTACCTTAAGCAGAACAAGCTTGGACGAGCTACATTTCTTCCAATAACATCAGTCTCTGGTAAAAATACACTTGAAAATGAACCATGCATGAAAGAGCAGGGTGTTGTAGGACTTGCCTGCAATCTTGTCCGCGTTGATTTTGAATATGCTAATCTTGCAAAATACCTGTTAGGAAGAATCCTTGTTGTTGATAATATTGACAACGCACTTGTTATTGCAAGGAAATACAGACACTCTTTAAGAATCGTCACACTTGAAGGAGAACAGTTAAACCCAGGTGGTTCAATGACTGGTGGTGCATTTAAGAATGCAAGCAATCTTCTCGGCAGAAGACGTGAGATAGAAGAATTAAAGGTAAGTGTTGCAGCCGTAAGCAAATCATATAACAACCACAAGGCAGATGTGACTGAGCTTAGAAAGGAAGTTGCCTCCCTCCGTGAACAGCTTGAACAGATGAATAAAGACATGCGTGAGGTTCAGATTGAGAAAAATACCCTCACTATGAATTTAAGACAGGCATCTGATAAGAAAAATGAGATTGCCCAGTCTTATACACGCATAACATCACAGGTTGCACAGATTGAGAATGAAATCAGCGAGATTGAAAAGAATCTTAACAATGCCTCTGGCAATCTTGCCTCCCTTGACTCTATCAATCAGGAATCAAAGAATGAGATTAACTCATTAAACGAATCACTGACAAAGAAAAAAGAGGAAGAATCAGCAAGCAGTCTGGCAATCGAAAAGATTAAGATGGATTTCTCTTCTCTGTTACAGAAGGAAACATTTATTGAAGAAAACAGACATCGTATTGAAAGCGAGATTGAAGAACTTAATTCTGAAAAGAATGAAATTCTTGAAAAAATGTCTGGAACTAATGATGATATTGAGAGTAAGAATGCAGAGATATCTGACGTTAAGAATAAGATAAATATTGCAGCGGACCAGATTAACGACTGCAAGAATAAGATTGAAACTCTCAAGGCAAAAAGAAATGAATATAACGATTCACATAAGATTTTCTTTGATAAGAGGGAAGCGATTGCATCAAGAATCTCTGACCTTGACAAGGAAGTTTACCGACTTAATTCTATTAAAGAAAAGCTTGATGAATCACTTGATTTACTGACTGATTACATGTGGAATGAATACGAGCTTACATACTCATATGCTTCTGAATTAAAAGATGACCGCTTTGACAACCTTTCATCTATCAAGAAAGAAATCTCATCTCTTAAGGCTAAAATCCGTGGCTTAGGTGATGTCAATGTCAATGCCATCGAAGAATACAAAGAGGTTAATGAAAGATACCAGTTCTTAAAGACACAGCATGATGACCTTATTGAAGCGGAGAGTTCGCTTGTCAAGATTATTGATGAGCTTGATAATGGTATGAGAATTCAGTTTAAAGAGAAGTTTGAGGAAATTAAGGTTGAATTCGATAAGGTATTCAAGGAATTGTTCGGTGGTGGACGAGGCACAATAGAACTTGTTGAAGGTGAAGATATTCTTGAGGCAGGAATTGTTATTATTTCACAGCCACCAGGAAAGAAGCTTCAGAACATGATGCAGTTATCCGGTGGTGAAAAAGCACTTACTGCAATTGCACTCCTTTTTGCAATCCAGAACCTTAAACCTTCACCATTCTGTCTGCTTGATGAAATTGAGGCTGCACTTGATGACTCAAATGTAGGAAGATATGCTAATTATCTTCATAAGCTTACAAAGCATACACAGTTTATTGTTATTACTCACAGACGAGGAACAATGGCTGCAGCTGACAGACTCTATGGTATAACTATGCAGGAGAAGGGTGTATCTGCACTTGTTTCAGTAGACCTTATAGCTAATGACCTTGACAAGAAGAAGGAGTAAATATGGGATTTTTTAGTAAGTTAAAAGAAGGATTGACTAAGACCAGAGACAATATTGTTTCAGGAATTGATTCTGTTTTCTCAGGATTCTCATCTATTGATGATGATTTCTATGATGAACTTGAAGAAACTCTTATTATGGGTGATATAGGTGTTGTTGCAACCGAGGAGATTCTTGACGATCTTAAAGCTAAGGTTAAGGAGAATAAGATTAAGAATCCTGCAGACTGCAAACAGCTTCTTATTGACAGTATTAAAGAAAAAATGGATCTTGGTGAGAATGCATATGAATTTGAGAACCGCAAATCCATCGTTATGCTTATTGGTGTTAATGGTGTAGGAAAGACTACATCTGTAGGCAAGCTTGCCGGACTTCTTAAAGCACAGAATAAGAAAGTTATTATGGCTGCTGCAGATACATTCAGAGCCGCAGCTATAGAACAGCTTACAGAATGGTCTAACAGAACCGGTGCAGATATCATTGCACAGAGTGAGGGTTCTGATCCTGCAGCTGTTATATATGATTCTATTGCTGCATGTAAAGCAAGAAAGGCTGATGTTCTTTTATGTGATACTGCAGGACGTCTTCAGAATAAGAAGAATCTTATGGAAGAGCTTCGTAAGATTGACAGAGTTATAGAAAGAGAGTATTCTGAAGCATACAGGGAAAATCTTATCGTTCTTGACGCAACAACTGGTCAGAATGCCCTTTCTCAGCTTAGAGAGTTTAATGATGTGACTAATATCACAGGTATTATTCTTACTAAGATGGATGGAACTGCCAAAGGAGGAATTGCCGTTGCTATACAGGCGGAATTTGGTATTCCTGTTAAATATATTGGAGTTGGTGAGAAAGTCGAAGATTTACAGAAGTTTGATTCAGACACATTTGTTAATGCATTATTTGATGTAGATAACGGCTCAGATGAAGACTGATAAGTTAATAAATTAAGATGGGAGATTAAGTGTAATGGAAGAATTAACATTGAAAAGTTTCGAGGAAGCTGCTGAGAAGGTTAAGGAAGCAACTCTTCCTACTAATCTGGTATATAGCGAGTATTTCAGCAGCCAGACTGGTAACAGAGTATATCTTAAGCCAGAGAATATGCAGTATACAGGTGCTTATAAGGTAAGAGGAGCATATTACAAGATTAGCACTATGTCAGAGGATGCAAGACAGAAGGGCCTTATTACTGCTTCTGCTGG
>OIYR01000358.1_pt1 | contig 25715 bp, 42 predicted proteins | sample 1588221 | NCBI WGS metagenome assembly OIYR01 (sample SAMN03283292) | human gut metagenome | biome: human-associated habitat; material: feces | host: Homo sapiens | place: Peru | collected 2012
CGTAGCTCACCGACGTTGCCACTATCAGCACAGCGCCTATGCACACCCATGGCAGGCGATGCACAAAATCGTTCACTTCACGGCACACACCCTTTACAAATGCCCATCCGTACCTTACTGCGTAGATGCCAGCCTCCTTGGTTGTAGCATTGTCTACAAAGTCAATTGTTGTTGTCTTCATTGTTAATCCTCCAATTTCATTATGTCTTGAAACTCATAATACAATATTAGTTTTCTTGCTGAACGTGTACCATCTTTTTTGGGTGGATTCACGGTAATAGTAAAATCACCAGTCGGCCAAAAACAGTTCAGAAGTGTAGGACGAATATCATGTATCCAAAACACCTCATTTGTTTTGGTATTTATACACTTATCTCCTATCTTGTATGGGAGACTCTTAATGTCTTCTTTAACAAGCTTTATAATGTTGAAGTTGATAATTCTTCTTTCAGCAAGCAAACTCATAATTTTGTTGTTCATATTCTAAAATAAAAAGCGTTAATAACTTGATTCGTACTCAGATCAGAATTGTATCAATCGTTTGGGTCGTACTCGTCATCTTCCTCGTACTCCTCATCATTGCCGTCATCGTAGCAGTAAGGGTCATTGTCGCCATAGTAACCACCGTTGGCGTAGAATGCTTTTCAGTCTATCATAGTAATTCAAATTGCCAAATGGTACATTCTACTGCTGCTCTACTAACTCCTGTGCATACATTCTTTATAGTAGCGTTTACATCGCCACGGACAAAGATTTTTTTATCTCTTACAAGACGCTTATCTGAAGAACATTCTCCTTTTTTCTTGCAATAGACTACTAAGGACTTGTCTAATCCGTTCTTATCAATACCTCTTTTTACATCGACTGGGAACGTGACTTCTTTTTTGTTATCGGCTGAAATGCCCACCTTAGCATCCTCTGTTATTGTTCCTATAAATTCAAGTGCTATCATGTTTAGGTCTAATGAAAAATTATTATTACGAATATCATTTCTACAACGAACAGTACAGTGTATACCATACCCCAAACTGTATCTTTGTCTTTCATATGCTTGTCCTCCAAAATTTAAGTATTTCCAAACCAGTATAAAACTTTCTTTTAGTTGCCTTGCGAATACCACATTTTAACAAACCAGCTTTCGTGTAGTTCAATATTGAGTTTCTATGCACACCCAATATCCTGGCAGCCTCTCCAATACTATAACGAGAGGATGCATTTACTATAGGTTCTATTGGTGTTATCATCTTAATCTTCGTGTTATATTTTTTTTCATTTCTTCTTTAATAACATTGACTTCATTAAAGAAAGATACCAACTGCTCTCTTATACTTGTCAGTAAAGCGTTGTCGGCAATAAGATTTCCAATCTCTTTATAGAAATTGGCTTCACTACCAATTTCGTTTCCTGCAAGTAGTTCAAAACTGCCGGTTGTTCTAACATTGGTCGTGAAAGACTCCTCGCCATGTCTTCTCTTTGACATCCATACCAAATCCAAAACCTTGTGTTTGTCTCCTCCAAGACTAATGGTAGTTCCTGCTCCTGCAAACAGAATATCAACTGACTCAACTTTCCAATTGGTTTTATACATAATGGAAGATATTTTCTTCGAATAACTATCAAATATAACATCCATTTTATTCTTTAGTTCTTCCATTTTTATGTTTTTTGTTTCTTCCATAATCTTTAATTTTTTTGGCTAATTTCGTATATATCGTTTGCGTAGTATAACTCAGCTACACTGCATTTAAGGCTCTCAACATCGGAAGGAGTCATACCTATCTTTTTCAAACGAGCCTTTAATTTTCCTATACAGCATGTTCCTAATACAATAACGTTCCCCCAGTCGTATACGAATGTTATTTTATTTTCTACGAGTACATTTACCTTTGACTCAGGAAAGTTGTTAATTTTTATCGCTTCCATAATCTTTAATTTTAATTGGTTCAACTTATTGGGAGGGTCTGGTTAATCAAATGTACCTCCCATTTCTCTATATGCAAAGGTACTAATAAATCCACATATATGCAAATATACTAATAGATATTTTAGTTAAATATACTAAATTTATAGATATTAACCAGTATTTATTTTCTAACTTTGCAAGAAAAGACATGATAAATATTGAAGATTTATTTTCTCTTACTGATGTTTCTGAAATCATTGGTAAATTAAAGGAACGGTCTATTTATGTTCCTAGTTGGAGTAAGCTCATAATCGAATATGAACCTAGTCTACACGAAATAGTCGAGGATAAAACTGGCCGGCGAGACAAAATCTTACCTGGTGGTATCGTCGAAAAGGCAGCGCGTATTCCTATCGGTCTCGAAAAACTTCTGACGCGCCGTATATCTGAATTTACGGTATCTATACCAGTAAAAAGAATATATTCTTACGACAAGAACGACGGCACTCTTAAATCTATAGCAAAGGCTATAGAAAAAATCTACACTAATGCACATATTGATGCAGAGAACATGAAACGTGCCAAGTGCTATTATGCATCTTGCGAAATGTTCACATTATGGTACACGCAGCGAAAAAAGAACAATCTATATGGGTTTGAAAGTGAATACAAACTCAAATGCCGTACATTCTCACCTATGGATGGGGTGCATATTTACCCTTTGTTCGATGAATACGAGGATTTGCTCGCCTTGTCTTTTGAATACGATAAGAAAGTTGCTGATACCACTATTACTTTCTTTGAAACATTCACATCTACACATCATTATAAATGGAACTCGTCTTCTGAAGATAATACAAACGGATGGCAGCTTGTAACAAGTGACGAGATAAGCATTGAGAAAATACCAGCTATATACTGGTATCGACATGAGCCATGTTGGGAGGGATTAAAGCCAATTCGTGAAAATATTGAGTATACAATATCTCGAAACAGTGATGTTATTGCTTATAACTCTGCACCAATATTAAAAGTTGCCGGTGCTATTGTAGGAGAGGAACACAAGGGCGAAACACGACGAGTTTACAGAGTTATGGAGAACGGTGATGTAAGTTATGTTTCATGGCAACAGGCTATAGATGCCCTGAAATATCATGTAGACACTCTCATTAAGCTGTACTTCATGCAATCACAAATGCCAGATATTTCTTTTGAGAATATGAAATCACTCGGAAATATAGGCTACGACTCGCGCAAGACACTTCTAATGGATGCTCACCTCAAAATAGGAGAAGAAGCTGGTAAGTGGACGGAAGGCTTCGAGAGAGAAGCAAACGTAATAAAGGCATTCCTTGCAAAGATGAACACAAGTTGGGCTGATCGCTTGGATGAAATTTCCATTGAGCATGTTATCACTCCTTTCATACAGGAGGATGAAGCCGCTGAGATTGAGAAATGGATGAAGGCAGATGGCAATAAGCCAATCATCAGCCACAAGGAAGCCATACGACGTGCTAACCTTACAGACAATGCAGACGAAACATTTGAGGAGATTCAAAAAGAAGAACAAGCAGAGAGTGAAAGGTCTGCTCAATCAATGCCTAACTTATTTTCAGAATAATGAGAAAGAAGCAAGAAGCTATAATAAAACGCTTTTGTAGAGATTGTGCTCATGCTCGTGACTTTCACAGCATGAGCCTTCTTAATGAGCCGATACTATGTAAATGTGACTTCCAACGATATAGTATGTTGCTGAACCACGATTTCTGTGAACATTTCAAAAATAAAACTTGATGGCAAATATAAAAACACCTAATCAGAAAAAGGCATACAAAGACCTATCCAAGAGATTGAACCAATACACAAAGAAGGTGTTGGCCATATACACTATGCTTGCAAAGGAAGCCGCCAACATTGCTTTATCTGAAGGATATGACGGGAACGATGAATTCTTATTTGCCAACTATCCTAAGACAAAGCGTAAGATAAAATCTCTGCTTGACTTCTTTTACCAAAATATGAAGGCCCTTGTATATAGCGGTATTTCTGACGAATGGGAGAACAGTAACACTCTTCAAGACTTACTAGTGCGACGTGTCATGAAAGCATACACGAAACGTATAGGGCAGAAGCGCGTCACGGAATTCTATGAGAAGAATAATGCTGCAAAAGAAGCATTCAAGCATCGCACGATAAATGGTTTGAACCTGTCACAGCGTATATGGAATCAGCAAGAAGATGTAAAGAAGTCGTTGGAACGTGCGTTATCTACTGGCATAGAGAAAGGCATGAGCGCAGTAAAACTAAGCAAGCGTGTCAGTAAATATCTCAATGATTATCCATCACTCGCCAAAGACTATAAGAAAAAGTACGGTAAGGCTGTAGACGTGTCAGGATGTGAATATCGCAGTGTTCGCCTTGCCCGCAACGAGATAAACATGGCATATCGTGCCGCCGAACAGACACGTTGGCATAGTCTTGATTTCATCAAAGGTATAGAGATAAAGACAAGTGGAAGTCACCCTAAAGATGATATGTGTGATAATCTCGCCGGAAAATACCCAAAAGGCTTTCAATGGAGTGGTTGGCACGTAAACTGTATGTGCTACGCTGTGCCAATAATCATGTCAGAAGAAGAATATTGGAGTGATAAGCCAAAAGAATTGTACACAGATGTTCCCGATGATTTTAACAAATGGATAAGGGAGAACAGCGACAAGATAAATACAAGTAAGAGTTTGCCTTACTTCTTGACGGACAATGCAAACTTTATTGGCAACAGTAACGTGCGTTTTACTGTACGAAGAAAGGGCGAGTACCTAAAATATAAGAATAATCCTAACTATAAGAATGTTGAAATTAATTCTGATGGTGGAGTTAAAGCTGTTCATATAAGTCATAATACGCATAACTACACAGAAAAGAATTTCTTTAATGGCAAAATGGATGGTGACGATTTAGAGAATGAATTTATTGAAAAGGCTTTCTCTAATGGGCATAGCGTTATATTTTGTGAGGAGGGTCAAAAGGGCAAAACTGGAAATGAAATGACTGCTCTTGATATGATATTGAATGGTCGTTTGATGGACTTAGCTTCTATAACCAGCAGTTCGCGCGATTATAGGAACCAACTACTCAACAAAAGCCGGCAACTAAAGAAGTTTAACTCCCGAGAAGACATAACGACAGAATACCATGACGTGTGCCTATATTTCCATGATGCTTCTATGTTCGAAGAAAAGAAACTAATAGAAGGTTACAAGAGAATGATTGAAACTCTGAAAAATAAAAAGACATCAACACCATTGAAAAATGTCCTATGTGCAATACTTCGTGGGAATAAGTTGGAAATTAAAGAATACAATTTCTGAAAAACACGAGGCATCGTAAAGAAGCAAGACGGGGGCAGACCATTAAGGTGTCCCTACCCTCATCTGATTTCGGACTTATATTTCGCTTCAATTACGATGCCTTTATTTTGTTCATCATTAACTTGTCTTTTTAGGAAGGGATTGGAATCCCCCCGAAGTCTGCATCTTACGACCGACGTGTGAGGGGCCCATCCAATCCCTTTTTATATTGAGTAATCTTTACCGCTGTAAAGGTACGCAAAAACTTTTAATTAGCACTATAATCTTCTATGAATTTTAATTGGTTTAAAAAGCTCAACTGTTCTTTACTATATGAATCGCCTCAAATATTTTCATACCTGCTGCGTCAAGATCTCCGATGTTACCATCGTTCGACTCGTTCATTTCATTGTATATCTTCATTGCTCCTCTAAGGGCTGCTAATAATTCTTCTTTCATGACTTTGGAAATCTAAATGTTAGAAACTTGCTTTCAATCCTGCCTTTCTGTAGGCTTGCATAATTACTTGGCTTACACGCTCTTGAATAGATGAAGAAATGTCAAGAATGTCGCCAATCATAATCATTGCAGGAAGGTGATCTGTTTTTGTGATTGTAGTTGTTTGCTCGACAAGCGTCTTCAAACAGTCGAGGTCGGACTTGATTTCCTCAATATCCAACATGTACTTCTTGGACTTCTTTCTTGGTACAGGTTCGGTAACAATTATTCCACGTCTCTGCAGGTTGTGAAGCCACTTACGTCCTTTCTCTGTCCATAGTAGCATGGAGAAAGACTTGCCTTTCTTTACTCCTGTCTTGGTAACAGTAAGACCATTACTTGCGAACTTACTTGCCATTACCCAAGCATCGTTTGTCTTGTAGATGATGCCGGCAGTCTTAAGCTCCGCATTAAGGGCTGCAGCACTCTTTGCGCCCAACAGCTTTGCCATTTCCGTGGCGTTGTAGTACTTGCCGTTAGCATTGAGTACTTCCTCTGCATAGCGTGCGTTGTCAATCACATCGTCTACCGTCTGCACTGGCAGGAACTCTCTTTTTTGGTTCTCTACTTCCAACTGGAGTTGTTCTACCCACTCCTTGGTTTCCTTGACTTGAGCCATCCAGCTTTCGTCTTTCTGAAGCTCCTTGGCTCTTTCTGTTAATTGTTTTCTTGGTGCCATAACTCTTTCTCCTTACTTATGGTTTACCTGAGCTCATTTAATAAAGTAGGCAGCCGCTCATTACGCCTTGGTTGGAGAAAGAGCTACCAATAGCTGGTAGGTGGCGTAAATCACGACTGCCCATAATTATGGCTGTACTGTAAAAATATCAATATGTCTGAGCTTAACGCGCTCAACGGCTATTAAGATAGCTCCTTCTCCATATACAAAGGTACTAATTTTTTCGCAATCCACCAAATTTTAGGCAAGAAAACTAAAATTATTTCTCTGTATATGAGCGTGTTAGAACGTGTCTACCACGAACTTTATTATCTTATCCTTTCTGATAGCAATCTTATCTTTGTTCCATGTCCTATCTGTTTCTGTCATGTCTCGAACCTCTTGCTGTTGCAGCAGTTGAGTGTATGTCTTGCGCTTATCCTCAAATGGAATATTGCCGATAGAAATATTATGTTGTGCCGATAGGAGCAGATAATTGCCAAGTGAGTCCAAATACGACTGTTGGAAATCCTCGTCATACTTACAATACCCACTCTCAGGATTTTCTGTCTGTGGAGCAATGTGTTCCAGTTGCGGCTTAATTACTGCATCAAAGCGTAGCAATGGATAGCCCGGCTTTCCTTCCTCTATCAAATGGTTCTCATACTCCCAAAGTATCATCTTGATAACGTCACGATTCAGCCATCCATGCAACGCACGATTGAACTCAGTGTTGTTCCAATAGCCCCAAAATCCACCATCTTGAACTTTCATCCATTCTATGCGGTCAATAATGGGCTGCACATCACCCGCAAAGTTTTGGAATACTTCACTCAACCTCCATGTGAGTATGGCACGTGTGCCTACCACACGATTGCGCATAAAGATTGAAACCATAGCTTTTGCCAGTCGCTTGAAGTCTGCTTCAGGAACATTGTATTTGTATGCCTTTACGATGAATGGCATCATAAGTGCTGGTACGCTAACCACATACAATACATGGAAGTCAAAGTCATATTTCTCCTTGTCAAGGTATGCTGCAATGAACTCGAAGCTCATAACAAGCGAGTGTGTAAAGTCACGGATAAACACTATTCTCGTGTCTTTCTCCAACTCAGAGTATATCTTCTGCACGGCATTCTTCTCGCCAAGAGAATTGAAGAAAACTCTCAATGTGTAAATGAGTACATCATCCTCCTTAACCTTATCCTCTATGATGGAAACGTACTTGTATACTTCCTCAAAGCGATTCTTTATCTCACTAACAAGTTCGTGTTTTTCTGCCTCGTCAGAAGCGTAAAGATGGATATTGTACAGGAATTGAGCCTTTATTATTTCCAAATCAGACGGTTTCTTTCCGCGGTTATTTTGGAATATGAACATTTGTATGGCTTCCGCTTCATCATTGACCGTATGTGTAGTGCATGAAGCGTTGACAACAGCACTCATTAACTCACTAAGCGTAGTTTCGTCCATGTCCGACATTATTCTGCAGAAGTAATCATAAGCTGCTACTATGCGTTTTTGTGACTCCGTAGTAAGACCGTTTGTGTCGGTCTTGATTTGGTTTACTACGTAGTCCTTGAACAGTTGGCTATCGTAGTCAACTGTTGAGAAACGGTAAGTCTGACCAACCTTTATCATTGCTCCATAGGTGAAGAGTTCTTCCTCACTTAATTGTCTGCAGCCTTTTATGCGAGCATAAAGAGCAGATATGAATATTGTTATTGTGGTCAATCTTTGCTGACCGTCAATAATAGCATAGTTCTTATTACCCTTGTCTTCAAACAGAAAATGTCCGAAATAGTACTTTGAAGATGATCTACTACTGATGTAATCCTGTAGGTCTATGATAAACTGACTTACCTGCTCAATGTCCCATGCGTAGGCTCTTTGGTATGCCGGAACAAAGATTGTGTTGCCCGACAGCATTTGACTGATACTTGTAGATGCGTCCATTTATATAATTTTGTTATAATCTCGGCTCTTTGTTACTTCTTGAAATATCCAGAATGATATAGATATACTATGCAAGCACGTACAACCCATGAAAATCCAAGCATTCCTACAGATGCTATTAGACTCATTATAGCTGTCATAAGCGTTGGTAGTGTTGATGCAAAGGACGAATACTCGTCTGGCAATACGACAAACAGTATGACTATAATAGACAATAATGAAAGAACTATACCAAGTTTCGCTATTCGGCTTATCCAATCCGCTACTTCTACATTGTCGTCAACAGATGGTTTTTGGTTACTTGTCTCTACCTTAATGTCTCCTGACGGTAACATGCCTCCAGGCATATATTGATTATTTCCCATTATGATGCGCCCGTCATGCCGTTAGCTCAGCTTTAGTTAGTATTTTTGTTTACTAACGCATCATTTCATAATTTATTGTATTGAACCGATTAAAAATTTCATAATACTTTGAACTCTACTCCGTCTAAATCGCCTTCATTAAGAATTATTTCTTCCTCTCTGTACATACGCTTAGCATCTTTGATTGCTTCATTCATATTGTCACTGTTAATCTCTACTATGCGACTTAGTTTTTCAGTGATGCATACTTTATATTTATTCATAATCTCTTACTCCTATCATTACTGGGAAACGTGGAACTCCTGCATCTGTATAACCTTGATGCTGTATTGTAGCCATCTTTCCAACCAAATTATTCTTATTTATTAGATAGTTAGCTCTAAGCTCTTTTGAACCTTTTGGACGAGCACAAAACTTATATTGTCCACATTCTAACATGAAAATACCAGTACCGGCGTCATTTCCTTCCGCTTCTAATACATCAACAACCTCAAACTCTGTTGTGTCAAACACTTTTAATTTCATTAGGTCATTGCTGCGTCCTTCTATATACCCGTGTCCTATGTTACGGATTATCGCCCCTTCATATCCTTGTTTTACGAACTTATCATGCAATTCTTTTATTTGTTCTTCTGAATGGCACATATATGTCATTGAGCGGTATACTGGCCATATAGTTTTATCTGCAGGTATATCACATTGAAGGTTGGTGAAACGCATTTCAAAACCTTGCTCTTTAACCGGCTTGTCGTATACTACCATTTTGAGCTTTGCCGTAAGTTCTGTTTTGCATTTTACTGCAGAACATATTTGCTGGAATGTAAGTTCATTGTGGTTGTATATCTCACCATCTAAAGGCAGGAGGTTACGGTGATGTTCAGCCCATTCTTTTATTTGAGGAACGTCGTATTCTTTTCCTCCTCTTGACATTAACCGTATAAATCCATCATTATCCTCATAAAGTAGACATCTGACACCATCATACTTCGGTTGAACAAAGCACGGGAATTTAACCTGTGCTTTGTCATATTTAGTAGCGAGCATCGGCTTCATAACCAATCCTCCTCTTCTTCATTGCCGTAATCACTAAATCCTTGATTTGGATCTGCTGTTGGCATGCCGTCGATGTATTTGCCACTCTCTGTTATTGAAGGCCATTTAATGTTGGGATTATCTCCTTTGGGATATTTGCACTTGCCCTCTGGGGTTATACCAAATGCAAGTTCTATTCCTATATGCCGAAGGTCCTCAACCATATTGTCTGTTCCGACTTTATGGCCATCTGGACATGTTACAACACCACTATTATCTTCGTAATCCTTGTGGCTATATCCATTCATTTCAGCAATAAGAATATATATATCCTTTCCTCCGAACACACCATAGCCTTCATAACAAGTCTCTTTCCATTTATTACCCTTATCATCAACGAGATAAATCTCGTGCTCTTCTTCGTTTACTATACGATGGTTGGTGTCCATCGTAAACCAACTGAACTGTCCCATAATCTAATCCTCCGTCCAATCTAATAATATTTCGTCCTCAAACGCTCCCTTGAATGCATCTATGATATCTTCAGTGTAACCAATTATGCCATTCCACTGAAGATATTTGTCGAACAGTTCATATGCATCCATATCGTTCACTCTCGCTTCTTTATACTCAGCCTCTTCAATGAGGTATTTTTTTAATTCTTCCTTTGTCATAGTCATTTGATTTTATCTTTGTCACAAAATAATGCATTACCTACTATATAATCTTTTATGCCGGCTGCGTTAATAAGACACGTTGCAGTGGCATTGTATTGAAGATTTTGGAGTTTCCCTTCCTCGTTACATACAAGGAGCTTGTCTCCAATATGAAGTATTTCTATATACCCATCTACAATCTCGTTTAGTTCTTCGAGAGAGAAGTCTTTTCCATTAGCAGGGTCTACCATCTTTATGGAACCACTTGCCATAAATATTACTGATTGCATAGCTCGTACCCTTCTATTGTTGAATTGTATTTTATTTTACCCTCATATTGAAGCATCTGCATTGCAGTATGAAAGTCAAACACGTTTAAACCAACCTTACATGCTTCCGCAATATAACGTTCTGCATTGTTACCGTGCTTTATAGCCTTAACTATTCTCATTTTGAATAAACTTACCTTGCTCATAATATTAGTAATTATAGATTGAACAACCAGTGTTGATAATTCTCTTGGCATTATTTATTGTAACAGCCTCTGTCTTAAAGTCAATAAGAACTGATACTAAACCATCTCTGTCCTCAAACTTCTGAATGACGTGGTTCTTATAAGTGATGCATTTAATTTCTGACATAGTGTAATGAATTTAATTGGTTTAAACAGCTTAGATGTTCTTCTTTACTATCTGGATCGCTTGATATATATTCAACCCTGCTTCTTCAAGTTCCTGGATGTAACCGCCATTAAACTCGGTCATTTCGTTGTATTTCATCATAGCATCTTTAAGGGCTGTCAATAATTCTTCTTTTACATCCTTTAATGACTTTATTTGTTCTTTTTCCATAATCTTTATATTTAATTGGTTCAACTTATTGGGAGGGTCTGGTTAATCAAATGTACCTCCCATTTCTCTATATGCAAAGGTACTAATAAATCTACATATATGCAAATATACTAATAGATATTTTAGTTAAATATACTAAATAAACTATTGTATATCAGTGATTTACATTGTCTGCAATAGTTTCAACGAAAAAAAATAATAAGCCGCACGGAATAAATCCACACGGCTTTTGTATTACAGGAAATCTCTCATAATCTGTTCATCCGACATATTGTTTAGCCATTCTTCGCATTTCTCTATAACACCAGTTGCTGCATCTGGCGCATCATCATGAGCGTTATATCCCTCTTTGCGATAAGCTTTTAAATCATGCGCAAATTCTGGCCATCGCTGTTCCCAGTCAGAGGGGAAGACAAGTCGGTTATTTACTTCACTCGAACGTGTGAATATTCGTATCTGTTTGTTCTTAGACTGAGTAAACGTTACGAATCTTGTCTTACGGTTACCATACTCTTTTGTAAGACGTTCTACGTTTCGAGCGTATGAACGTCCTCCATTGTTGCTTTCTACAAAGCAAATGTCTGTCTTGTTGCGTTTTAACATATTGGCTTGAGCTGGCTCTGTGAACTCCATTGGACGCTTTGTGTATAGCACATCTGTTACATAGTAGCCATCATCATGTGCGTCGAAGCATATAGAGCACAGGAAATCAAATCCAGTGTCTGCAGAGTCTGTATAGTTGCCAAGCATACGTGCTTTTCTTCTTTCTGGCAATGTATCGTATGTTCTGAAAGCATGATACATAAGTCCCTCCATAGGTGTAGGATTCTGCATATACTGTGTCTCGAATACGAACTCACTGGCGTGTTTGATTTTGTACAGCTCCTCCAACGTATGCTTCCACGGCCACAAGGCTCTCTCATTTCCTTCTTCGTCTGTCTGTATTACCGGGAGGGAAACAACCTTCCACTCATTCGGCTCAATCTCTTGGAGGTAACCGCACAAGTCGTGCTCGTGCAACCTCTGCATGACGATGATAATTGGCGTGTGACGCGAGTTTACACGGTTACGAATGGTTGTCTCGAAACGTCTGTTGATAGACTCTCTGACGTTATCGGACAAAGCATCGTCCGGTCGTAAAGGGTCATCGATAACTATGGCTCCCGAAAAGTGACCGGGGTTGAACGTAGCCATAAACTTATCCATATTCTTTATGTCTTCTTCGGTCCAGTCTGGCTGACCTGCACCAAAACCTGTTATCTGACCCAAGGTAGATGTAGCATACTCACCACCACCTGCCGTTGTGCTCCATTTTGATCTTGTGTTATCGTTCTTTCTGATTTTGACATTCGGAAATAGTGTTTGAAAATATGTGGAAGTTATCGTATCCTTGACTGCCATAGAATTGTCCTGGACGAGACTTCCGGAATAAGATATGTGAAGAAACTTTGAAGCAGGGTTCAGCGCAATACCATATGCAATGAACATCTGTGAACACAAGAGGGTCTTTCCATAACGTGGGCTGATGTTGATAATCAGCTTATTCGTCTTTCCTCTAATCACATCCATGAGCGCATCACATATAATCCTGTGATGTTCGCCTATGACATACTCACGTCGAGCAGTATAGGCGAACATCTTAGTAGTGAATTGCAGCACGGACGATGCCACTAACTGCTTATGAAGAAAACGTTGTTTCTCAAAGTCCATTTATCTTCTGTAATTCTTTAATATCATCCAAGGACAGTTTAGGGAATTTGAAGTCCTCGCCATCCTTGCCAGTTACTTCTTGAATATGCTTATCTGCCAATCCGTTGAGCCTTGCAACAATGCTGGAATCAAACTGATGAAGCATGGCACCATCAATCTGCTGGGCCATCACGACATTCTCAATCTGTGTTATCACCTGCTCAAATCCGGGTCTCTTAAGATTACCTCTCTTGAAATCCGCCCATTTCTGAACGATGCCACAGAAAGCACAAAATCCGACAAGGGTGTAGGCTCTTCTGAAGACCCTTACCTCTTGTCTCATGGAATTTGTGGATTTGCCGCTGCCGCCTGCAATGGAATTGCTACCAGTCTTTTGCTGCCAAGGGTCATTTTCAACATCATCACAGTAAGCTACAAACTTATCCCATAATTCCTGAGAAGACTTAATCTTGTATGGTCTTCCTACCGGATTAGGAATTCTATGTACGAAAGACTTTACTTTCGGCTGTGATGATTCATCTGTCATGGCTTCTTAACCTTTACTAGTTTACCGCAAGCGGAACAATTATACTCATAATACTCTGAAGGCTTGACCTTGATATTCTCCTCAACGCCCTTCATTTCCTCCTTGAACTTCTGGTCCTTCTGAGCCTCTGTAACGACCTTCTTAGCCGTATGGTTAGTCTCAGCCTTAGAAGGTGCGGCCGCAGGCTTCTGTTCCTTTGGCTTAGCGTTGAGTCCAAGCATACCAGCAATGCTCTCATCGAAGGCAAACTGAATACTGTTAGGATCACCGAGATAGGATAGCTCCTTGCGAAGCTTCTTCTCATTCCAAGTGGCAAACTCGGACGTCTTGTCATCAGCGATTCTATACTGCTTGATCTGCTCATCGGTCAGATAGTCAAGACGGATGCAGGGAATCTTATCAATTCCCAACGCCTTAGCTGCCTTATACACACCATTACCGGTTACAATCACGTTGTTCTTGTCAACGGAAATAGGCTGAGTGATGCCGAAATCCTTAATGGACTGCATGATTGCCTGTACCGACGTCTCGTCAGTCTTGTGCGAACCGTCGTGAGGCACGATACTGTCAATAGGTAACTCAATTACCTTGTCATTAATCTTAATCTCTTCCATACATGTTAATCCTCAATTTCTATTGTTTCCATATTTCCGCAATATGGGCAAACGACCTTCATATAATGTGAACCGTCCTCGCGCTCTTTGAGAACGAACAAATCCTTGGCAGGGTCTTCCTCCTCGCCCACTGGGACATCCTCGCTTTCGCCAGCCTCTTTATTTAATGGCGCCTCGAAGTTCTCCTTTTCAACCTGAGAATAGTCATCCTGGAAGCCACCATACTCTTCTGCCTGCTGGTTGATGCTGTCGAGGGAGAAGTTGAGCATCTGGTTGATGTCCTCAAAGAAGAATGCCTGCATATCGGTAGGAACCTCCATGTTGCGCAATTCCTCCAAAAGCTGGTCTTCATCAAAGGAAGATTTCTCTGCCAACTTGTTATCGAGGATGCGGTACTTCTTTGCCTTTTCATCGTCCATATCCGAGTAAACGACAGGAACGAACTCCATACCCAACTGGTAAGCAGCCACATATCTTGTGTGACCGGCAATGATTACACCAGCCTTATCAACGAGGATAGGCTTAACGTATCCAAAACGCTTGATACTCTCCTTAGTAGGCTCAACCGCATTCGTGTTGTCACGAGGGTTGTCATAATAAGGAAAGATTTCACTGAGCTTAACTGACTTTACTTTCATTTCTTATCCTCCTTCTTCTTGGCTGTCTCTCTTGCTACACGTCTCTCGTCGACAACCTTTTCGATAGCCGCATTGTACTTATAACCCTTGAAAATCTTGGCAAAACCGGTAACATACTTAAGCTTTACAAGCTCTTTCTGCTCAAGACCTACCTTTTCGCAAATCTCACGCTCAGACACACCGTCTCTGAGCATATTGAAAACGATGTTTACCATTCCATCGACAGAGTGACTTCCACGGGCACGATTGTGTCTTACGGTTGACGCCATACGCTGGTCGATGTCCTTGTCTAGGACTACGATAGGCAACTTTCCGCCACATCGCTCATTGATGTCCGCAAACTTGCGGATAACGAGGTTTCTGTGGAAACCGTCGATGATTACATACTTCTGCAGATTCTCGTCCCAAATGGTAACGATAGGCATTGTGTAACCGTCTTCCCTCACAGATGTATAGAGAAGGCGCATTTCCTTATCTGCTACATGGTTAGGGTTGTAGTTATTGGCTACAACCATATCCTTGTCAACCCAAAGCACGCAATCAACAGGATTGACTTTCTCCGGAGATAAGGAACTGATATACTTTCTGAGGTCGTTCAAAAACTGCACCTTATCATTGGCAGCATCAAACTCCTTCTTGATGTTCTCTTGAAGATTCATATTCCTTATTAGCTTTTTCTATTTTAACATAATTGTCGCTCAAATACTGACACAAAGAACGCTCTACGCTCTGAATACGCTTCATTCCGAAATCTTCCGCAATGACGCAGACAGCGCTGGTATAACCAATCTGATGTATTACGTAATCAATGCACTCCTGACAATGACCGGCTTTAGCTACATTTCTCTTCTTGGCGGAACGGTAGCCTTTCTTGATAGTCTCCGCATTCTTCTTGTCTTCACAAAGATTGTCTGCGAGATAATCAACGTATTCATCCCAATCCTTGAAATAAGGTGGCAAGTTGTAGCAGTATGTTGCCACTTCGTTAAAGACGTGTACAGATGTATTTACGTTTGCCACTCTTCGCACCAGCTTGTCGTAGAACCATGGATCAACCTCCTTGATGAAACCTAAGTCGTGGATAGCCTGCTCATGAATGAGTGAACTAACTCGGCACGCTCTGAGTGGCTTCTGCGTGAACTGATAGTTATAGAGCTTGCAGTACGGAAGTTTGTTGCTGAAGATGTAATACCATACATCATAAACCTTCCAATCCCAAATAGGGTAGAGCACCAGACTTCTCGGTGTGCCGTCTTTATAATATCCGCCACCACCTCCCCACGTAATACCAGGAAGGCACTCGCCTCTAGTAAGACCCGACATACGTGCCGGCGACTCCTCGATGCGAACACCGCCCAAAGTAAGGTAGTCTTTGCCAAAGAGCATTCTATGTACCTGATCGAGGGTCTTAGAGAAATACTGATTGTGAGGGATTTCCAAATCTCCATAAGAATCTGGTTCCTTCTCACGAATCCATTTTTCTCCAGGCCCCCATACATTGAACCATTCTCCCTTTGAAGCATTCCATTCCTGGAAGTATGACTGAATCCAATATGGCTCAACCCACGGCAAGTGCATGATGTATCGTATATACTCGATAGTCATTGGAGTCTCTGCCTCTTGGTCTAGGAAAAGGACGGGAATCTTTTCAATTCCCATCTCCTTCATAACCTCATGCGCAAGGTTAAGAACCACGGTAGAATCCTTTCCTCCCGACATCGTCACGACAATCTTACGCTTACCATAAAACTCCCGAAAGATGTATCTGAATCTTTCAAGAGCTGCCTCATAAACGTTTTTGTCACTGTAAAATATCATTTCTTATTTCTATTGTTTAATAACACCTTATCGCTGGAATTACTAAAATGGGTGTCAAGGTAATCCTTAAGCCTGCCCATCATTTCATTATTATTGTGGCCGCGAGCGGCATTGTGCATGATTGTTGCATATCTCAACTTCTCTTCGTCGAAATCAACAAAGCATACAGGAACCATTTCATATCCGATGACACAGGCGGCGCGGTATCTGTTCTCTCCGTCCACAATCTGCATCGTCGAGCGGTTGACAACGATAGGCTGAGTAAATCCGAAATAGAGCAAAGATTTTATGAGAAGGTCAAAGCTGTCTGCATCATGCGTGTTAGGGTTATAGTCATTCGGATAAATATCATCAACCCTTACGTAATCAATCTGCAATGGTTTAATCTGCTCAACCTCAATGTTATCTTTCGCCAATTTCAAAGCTAGATTTTCTTTATAGTTTTTTGTATTCATCGAGAAATTCTTTATTAACGATTTCTTTCACCCAGTCCTTGCTTGACTTTGCAAAATACGGATTTTTGAACTCTTCTTCCCAATTTATAGATTTAACATCAAACTGATTGTTGTATGTCTTGCTATAACGCTGAATACCACCTACAGAACCGGGATTTCCAAAGGTACTTCTGTATGCACCGAAATGCTGAACCAAACCAGGTACAATTGCATACAGATTGGTATCTTTTGCTTGCAAGTATGCTTTAAGTCGTGAGTCGTCATATCGAGTCTTGTCGTCGGTCATCTTGTTAGAAGTCTCTACAAAGTCCTTAGCCAAGTCATTTGGATAAACGCTTGCTTGAAGCCAAAAGTTTGTCTTAGTAGAAATTACATGTTTGCCTTTGTCGAAGCAATCCGTGTAATCACCATTGGTCGGATTGTAAAAACTAATAACGTTGTGCTCAGGGGCATAAGAAAGAATGTAGAGTATTTTCTCCAAAATGTTTCTGTCAAAAGAAATGTCATCATGGATAACCATTCTGTGTGTCCCCTCTGTTACGTCCTGTGTTAGTGCTCTGGAATAATTATCCCATAATCCCAAGCCTCTATCCATTGAAATGCTAACTTCAACACCAAAAGGCTTTGCGCTTGTCTCGATGAGTTTTTTTAGATACTTGCCCTCACGTTCTCTTTTTGGAACATTAAGGATAATGATTTGTGATAGTTTTATCATAGGCGTTATTTGTTAATTGTCCATATACCACCGCGTTTAACAATACGACTGATAGCTACAGCAAGCCTGTTACGATTCATGTCGCTGCCATAAAAAATCTTACCTGCTTCGTAAGCGGCTTCTGCTACGAGTCCTTGACCTAAGAAGAAATCTGTTATTGCGTTAAACGGAACTTCCTTGCAAATTTTGAAAACTGCGTCCCATTCATCCATTCCTTCAAGTCCCCAATCTTCAGGTCTCTTAGAACCTTGAACAATCCAACATTCGTTTTTGGAACTATGGTAATATGTATTGTTGTAAATCTTAACACAAGGGAACAGAGACTCAACCATTGGAATAATCTGATTTTTGTTGCGAGCAAAGCACTCTACAAAAAGTCTATCCGGATTTATCTGCTCAATACAATTTTTTATGTATGTTATAAATTCGTCAAAACTTTGTACTGGGCATTCTTTCTCGGCCTTTGTGTAATATGCCTTTAGTACACCTTTGTTTCCAGCAGGGTCAATAAATACACAATCTGCTTTTTTTGAGAACTCAGGAAGTCCTAAAGTAATATCGGCAATGGCTATTTTGCTGCCATTGTCTAATATGTAGGTTTCTCCTTCTGTTATGGGGTATTTGTCAATACTGCCATCATAACGCAACCCTTTCTGTTTCATTGGCTATTTACTATTATATAGTTATGATATTCTGATATGTTTTCTGCTCCAAATAAATTTTCTAGCGATTTCTTCGAATATACATTATGTAAGAATTCGACATCGCACCTTTCATATGTTACTGGATGATAGTTCTCCTTGTAGAACATCAAAAACTTACGCGCCTTACTTTTTGATATTGTCAGCAATGCATAACCAGATAAATATGATGGAGACCCAAACATGGCAACAATATTGTCAAACTTGCTACAGTCGATATTCTTACCAGTGAATGGCTCATTTATCAAACGCTTTGTGAACTCTGGATGTTTGTTCCTAAACTGGGATAACATTCCTTTGCTTGGGTCAATACCCAAATAATTTTGTGGGTCTATATTATAGACCTCTGTTAGCAATCCAGTTCCACAACCAATGTCTAAAATTGAACCGTTGAGAGGTGGAAGCATTGCCCCCACCTCACGGTTCTCAACTAAACTACTTTCATCACGAAAGAGGTCGTCGTACTTGACTGCTATGTCATCATACTGGGAATAATTCATTTTCTACCGTTGGCTGTTGCCAAATCAATTTCTTACTTGATATAGTTATATATTTCTGGTGATTATAGAGATTACAACCGGGAAACATTGATTTCAACTGAACTCGGTCATATTTGAAATGATGCATATCTCGGAACTCATCTGGATTAAAATCCTCTCGATAGAACATCAAACAGTAATCTAGACCACTCTCACCAAGTTTCTCCAAATATTGGTGCATGAAATACGAAGCTGTACCAAACAGAGAGATCACCACACTATCAGCAGCAAGCCATTTATTGATTGACTCCTCGAATGATTTTGTAGAGCATCTTCTGTAAAACCCGAGTGCGTTCGTACGGAACTGTGTTATAGACTTTTTGCTAGGGTCAACTCCATAGTACATTTCCGGTCGGATTTTAGATAACTTCACAAAATCTCCATTTCCTATACCTGCCTCAAAAACTTTCTTGTCTTTAAATGAATACAAAATGGTTTTCGCCATCACATCCATTTCTTGATTTGTGTGAAGTCTCGGAATCGGCCAGTCAAGAAAATCAAATTCGTTGAAAACCTTCTGGCGGTTTAAAATCCAAGTGGTTTCAAATGGGTCTCCCATTGTCCAATACTTATACCCATCTAAGTAAAGATATGGGAAATTATATTTACCCCATCGTTCTGGTATTCCATTCTCACGCTGGGCACTAACGAAATAATAGAACTCTTCGCGTGTTAAAGCGCACTTGTCACGATGAATATATTCATGTGGGACTTCTATCATCGACTGAGCCCAACACCAATTACATCGTTTGACGTACTCTCTTAATTTGTCGTAGTCGTATATCATTTGATTGCAAAAATAGTGATTATTTTGATATATACAGTATAATATGCTGATTATTAACTATATTTTAACATAAAACATATCTATTCTTAGTAATTTCTAATGTTGTTTATTGGTATTCATAATATTCTGAATTTAATTGGTTTAACTGATTATGATAGTGTTTGGTAGTTATTGCTACCGTATTTTCTCCATATACAAAGATACTAAATTTTTCGCATATATGCAAATATATCAATGAAGACATTAATCTAAAACACCATTTTTTCATACTGCTTTTGCTTGGTGTTCATGTAATAGTTTTATCTGCCACAAGTTAGAGTTAATCAAATCCATAATCTGATTGTGATATTGGCTGTTCATATTGTGTTTTCCACGACATTGAATTACAGAGTACGATGATAAATCCACCTCTATAGTTTCTGTGCGTTTGCCGTTAATCTTTGCTGACAGAATAAGACAGTTAGGCTTCTTTTGTATATTGTAATATCCATTTGAAAATACACAGTGGCACATTTCTTTACCTTCTTCGTAGAATTCCTCTATTGACTTTAACACTTGTATATGTATTATACCATCTGTAATATCCATATCAAAATAACGTTTTCTAGTTTTTAAATACAGCGTCATAAGAGACATAGCTTCCTTGCGTTGCTTCTCGTTGCGTCTCTCTGTTTCTTCTAAGCGACGAAGTTCTGTCTTTTCTTCTGATAGCTGCCTTAATTTTGCCATTTTATCTGACATATGTTCTTTCTTTCTTTGAGCTGCAGCCATCCATTTGTCGTGAGCTTCATGTATATCTGTAGGACACACTAATGTAGGGTTGTGTAAGTCTTTACCAAGATATGCGAGATTGTCTATCATATCGTACCATTCGGAAGTTATGTCATATTTATGGCGTATCGCTATCTTTATTGCCGATGTTTTCTCAGTATCATATATAAACCCCTTAATCCTGCTTTCTTCCCATACTTTAGGATATTTACGTAACAGTGTCTCATTAAACGGACTTGCATTCACTGTGCGCATCAAAACATCTATATCTATGCTTTTTTTGTCACGTAGGATATACTTATACTTATCTTGAACCCTTGCAAAATATACACCAGACCATCCACAGACATCACGAGGATCACCAAGATAAGAGCAATATTCATGTTTTACTGTCATTTCAGCAAATGGGATAAAAGCATCATTCAAGTAACCCATTCTCCTAGGTCTTGAAATGAACACATATTTTCCATCTTTCAACCAATGCTGAAAACATTCTACGAACCATGTTTTTTTTGCTTTATGATATGCAACTTTTGTGTACATCATATAGTATCTTATTACTTGCCATCCTTTGAAAGTTGTTACAATAAGAAATGCACTAGCTGTTATACGTGATGAGCGTTTATAAGCATCTTCAATTTGAATGAGTTTTCTTTTCGCCCAATTCTCTTGAGTCAAAGAAAGTACAGGAAGATGTGCAGATAAAGTAACGACTTCTCTTTCTAACTTGTTTCGTGGTTTCATATAGTTTAGTTTAAATATCAAATAAATTAAGTTGTCCTACAGCCTCTTCATTTTTTTTCTTTTCTTGTGCTTTACGTATTGCACATTCTTTCTTGGCTTTCTCAGCAGATTCCAACTTCGCGATACACCGCTCTTTGTATTCTTCACTTGCTTGCTTTTCAAGTTCTTCTTTAGTATGGTCAGAAAGATTTACGACCACTTTACAATTTGTAATACCACCTTGTATTTTTACATCATCCTCATCATAATAGTGTATGGCCATACCAAAGATTTCATCATCATCAAACCCACAATTCCCTGACTTCTTAACTTGCTCGATGATGTAATCACAACACTCATCTACAGATTTACCCTCTCTTTTATAACGCATTGCAAATAAATCATCATTTGCAGCTCGATTATCAAGATAACCTTTAATTACTTTCTTGAATGTTTCAGTTCCTTTTACCATAATCTATAGATTTAAGTTAAATTGTATTTTATTTTTTTCACTATCTGAGAGATTATTCCAATTAATCTTTCGATAATGCCCTGCTACAACGACATATACAACAGCCGAAAAGCCAAACTTTAAGTTTTCTGTGACAGACAAGCTAACAGCTTCAGCATCATTATACATCTTTCTACCTTGTACTTTCACAGGCTCTTCGAACTCTATATTGTAGGGATTAAGGGTTGTTACATTAAATCTCTCTGCGAGCATTTTAGGCGTGTATATTTTCATATTCTATCCAATGAATTCATTGTAGTAATCATCAACAAGAGAAAATTTTTCTTTGTCAAAGTTAGTTGCTATTTCCGTTGTATAACAACGAACTTTTGTTTTAAATGTTCTGTTTTCTAATTTCTCACCACCTACAGACACAGAACCAGGAATGTTGTCACTCCATGTTTTTACTTTAACAGAAAAAAAACCTTTACCATTTTCAAAGATTTCAATACTCTTACTTGTCAATTTACATTCATCATAGTATTTACGAACGTAAGCCAACGCATCCTCTTTATTCGCGAAGACACGAAGGACTCCTGAATGTATATCACAAACATCATTGCTATTGTCTTTATCTTGCTGTTTCGATTCAACTTCTACGACGTAGACGTGAGTCAATATCTTATCTTGTTCCATATTATTTGTTTTTGTTTGTTTTTTTAGGTAAGCTCCAGCCTCGTTCTTTGGCTACTTCTTGGTTGAACATCATCCACACTTTTTCATCTTTGAACTCAAAGTGCATAGTCCCTTTCTTATATGCTCTACAACGGAAAAATCCCCAATCAAACCATCCACCCCATGCTAATTGATTTTCGTATACAAAGTGGCTTAGGCTTTCCATGTTGTTATAATCTACGCCAGTTAGAAAACATAATGCTTTGCATATATCTTCGATTTTGTCTTTATTACCTCCTATTCTTAACTTAACAAAAGGTGCAGGCCATCTATTGTCATATTCTGCCATATACGATACGATAAACTTTCTGTTAATCATATAATTGGCGTTAGTCTTCCACGTCTCACCTGCCGTACTATTTTCTGCCGATAAAGAACATATAAGGTCAAAGGCTTCTGACAACGCTGTTCTCATACGCTGCCCAGTTGTCTGTATAACCATATTAAGCACACTGTACACGTTCTTCATAGTGAACGGCACATTACTTTGCTTCTCGACAAAACGGTTAATCTGCTGATGCAATTTAGAAGTTGCAAACTTCTCCATGTTTAACTTTCTGAAAATAACCCTCCAGTAGTATTTTTGCAACTCTTTTTTGTACTGCGCTCTTGTGATTGTTGTAGAACGGTCTTCTGCGTTGACGGCAGTGAAATATATAGGCAAGCTGAATTTTTCTACCTTTGCTATTTCATTAATCTGATTTGACGCTTCCATTACGCTATCAAAAAGTTTAACAGCAGAAATATAGCGATTAACCAAGTCACGCACAACATTATATGGCATCAGACCTTCTTTGGTGTTCTGGTTGGCGGCATCTTCATCCTCTTGCGAGAAAAAGTAGCCTGAAAATTCATCTTCACCATCTGCTTGTTTATAGAGCTTCACAAGCGACACATTTACATTTGTTTTACGCTCAGACGTGCTGAATACGTCTCCCAAAAATTCTGAACTGCCATACAGCTTGACTAGCTCTTGCAATTTACGGTACTCTCTATAACAAGTAGCATTGACATTTGTGCTGTTACACAAGGCAATTATTGTGCATCCGGACGGAGCTATATCCCAAGCGTGCATAATATGCTCCGCCCCATGGCTGAATGGCGGATTCATTACTATAAGGTCAACATAGCTAACTTGTTCAGATGTTAGCTTGAGAAAATCATCGCCAATAAGAGGGCAAACGTTGCCGAGCAAATTTCGTAGAGTAAGGTCATTCTCACAAGCAACGACATTACAACTGCCATTTAGTTTTAACCATCTAACAATATTGCCGCTGCCAGCAGAAGGTTCTAAAACGGTCTTACCTACATAATCTTCCCCTAACATCATTTGCTCTATAACCTCATTTGGTGTAGGGTAAAAATCGGGATTGTTTGAAAATAAGTTCATAATACACAGTTTTTATTTTCTGAAAAGTATATATGCCGTTGGATAGTACTTTGAATGGCGTTCAGTAACGGCATATCCTTGTCGGCGAAACGCTCGTACAACATTATTAACCACTTCGAACGAAGACACGTGCCATTTGCTCTCATTCGGCAGATTCCCGAGCCAGTTTCCTGCACAGCAACCCTCAGTTCGCTGTAAGATTTGTACTTCTTCTCTATCCTTAAGATTGTCAAGAACCCACTGTGCAAGTTCGTTCTCTTGCTCTTCTATTGCGTTTGATTTAGGAATTTCTATCATATTATTCTTTGTTTTTGAATTTATAATTTGGACATTTGTTGGCTTTCGCTATGGTTAACATAACTGGGAACATAAGTCCGTATTTGCACCCTCTGCCATATTTGTCAGCTGCTTCGCATGTTTCGCAACTGTAACGTGTATTGATATTTTGAGCTGTCATATCATTTTATTCATCGTATTCTATAATGCGAAAGCACCTTTGGAAGTCGGTGTCTTCTTTGACCATATTAAGCATACCACCAGCAATACCATTGTCTATTACAAGGTCGCAGTGCGCTATTTGATTACCAAGAAGGTTGTGTGCTACGATAGCTTCACGCTGTGGAAGTTCTTTTGATTGCCACGCCTTACTTATTATAATGGCTGCTTCTCTGGGAATTTGTAATGTGACCTTATTTTTCATCATTTTACCATTACAAACTGTTCCTATCTCTATATCTATTGATGCTGTTTCCATATTATTTGCTTTTTAGAATTAATAAATGTTGCGCTTTACGTTTTCGCCCAACGGATTGTATAAAGTTATCATCTTTTACTTAACGTTTGTTTCAACGTGCCGTATTCTGTACGGCACACAGGTTTGCCATGTTTTCTCACGCCTTATGATTTTACGTCTTCACTAAGGTTTGACGGTGAGATATTAAGCACTCTCTTTCCGTGCTGCTTGCTTATGCGTCCGCAAACGGAACGGCAGTTATAAGTGCGTGCGACTGAGTGTAGGTTTTCTCCTTCCGATTTCTCTTTCAGTCATTTTGTGCGGATGGCTCAAAGGAATTTCAAACGAAAATCTGTACCGCATTCTACGTAGTGTTGTGCCGTGTGCGGTCTCGCTCCGCTTGCCTTTCTCTCGGTCACGGCTGTGGTGGGATTGGAGGGGCGCGCCCCTCCTTATCTTCAATTAGCGTTCTCTCGTCTGTATGTCAATAAAATACTTCTTGTTGACATCTACCTGTACAATATCATAGTGTATCTCACTTTCAGTGTATAATGACTCTATCTTGTTGATAACACACTTAGCCATTGTAGCGCAGTAGTCACCATCGAACGGACCTTCAATAGTGTTGTCGTTTCCGTATTCGAGTGTGAAGGTGTTCATGTCTTCATCCTCGAAGCCTTTTCTAGTCGCGACAGCGATTATTCCATATTTCAAATTATGAAATATGTATTGTTTACCTGTGAACAGCACATTCACCTCGCATCCTTGTCTTTCAATTTTGTAGATTTCCATATCCTTATGTTTTAAATTGTTACGTTGTCGGTGTCGCTGCGAAATGGTTTCTATCCCAACGGATTATCGTCTTATGGCTTCTGCCCTACCGTGCGTCTGCATGAGCATTGCAAGAACCTCACGCTTGATAAGCCTGTTCGGCAGGGTGCGGAGGTATTTCTCAAGAGCCTGCTTTGTCCAAAAGTGGCGTGTGGTCTCTCGCCATTCTACTTTCTTACGAAAGAACCACATCGTTCCTGCCACTTCCATTGACAAGCCTACCTCGTAGGTGATACCGTTAATTTTTATCATTTGTCCAAACTTTCTACCAGATACTTAATTTCGCTGTCCGATAATTCGATATTC
>OIYR01000360.1_pt1 | contig 25635 bp, 28 predicted proteins | sample 1588221 | NCBI WGS metagenome assembly OIYR01 (sample SAMN03283292) | human gut metagenome | biome: human-associated habitat; material: feces | host: Homo sapiens | place: Peru | collected 2012
GATAGCCCATCCAACCAAAGATGTCGATGTTGTCCCAACCTTCCTTGTTGTCGTCGCGTGGTGGGTAGTAGTTGATACGCACCTTGTGGTAGTAGTTGCTGTAGAGGTCTGGTTGTTCTTCACCCACGAGGATAGATTCGAGAGTAGAGAGCTTCGACACTTCCTTGGTGCGGAAGTTAGCAGGTTCGTCGAGCACGAGACCGTCGCGGTTACCGAGAATGTTGGTAGAGAACCAGCCGTTCAAGCCGAGCATACGAGTGCCGATGATTGGAGCGAAACCACTCTTAACCAAAGTTTGGCCAGTCTTGAAGTCCTTACCTGCGATAGGCAATTTCTTAGCTTCTGCGAGTTCCCACATAGCTGGAATATCAACGGTGGTGTTAGGAGCACCCATCACGAATGGGCAGTCTTCCATAAGTGCTGCATAAGCGTAGCACATAGATGGAGCCACGTGTTCCACATCGTTAGCCTTCATGGCTGCTTCGAGAGCTGCTACTGTGCCGTGATACTTCATATCAGGAGCAACATAGATTTCAGTTGATGCAGCCCAGAGAACCACTACGCGTTCCACACCGCTTTCTTTCTTGAAGTTGCGGATGTCTTCGCGGAGTTGTTCAACCATATCCCAGCGGTCTTTGCATTGCTTCACATTGTCACCGTCAAGGCGCTTTGCGTAGTTGTGGTCAAAAGCGGCCTTCATAGGCTTGATGGCGAGAAGCTCATCCTTCACTGGTTCGATGTCTTTTTCTTTGAGCACGTGTGCGTTGAGAGCACTTTCGTAAGCGTTAGCTGGATATACGTCCCAAGCTGTGAACACGATATCGTTCAATGATGGCATCGACACGATTTCGTTATATTTCAGATATTTCTTGTTTTTCAGTTCCATCATATTTGTATGCTTTTTTAGTAACTAAATCGATGTAACCTTCATAAAATTGTTCAGCACCAATTGGTAACATAATAGGAGCAGCGTTAGCACCTAATCTACTTTTAATTGTATCTAATGAATAGTAGAAATCAGCACCCATCTTTTCCATTTTGTTAGCACAAATCATTCTTGGTACTTTGTATTCATTTGCTTGTCTCCAAACAGTTTCAGTTTGAGGTTCTACACCTGCTTGAGCATCGATTAGAGCTATAGCACCATCTAGAACTCTTAAACTTCTTTGAACTTCGATAGTAAAATCTACGTGACCTGGGGTATCGATAATGTTTAATCTATATCCTTTCCAGTGACAAGTAGTAGCGGCAGAAGTAATTGTAATACCTCTTTCCTTTTCTTGTTCCATCCAGTCCATTTGAGATTCACCTTCGTGAGTTTCTCCAATTTTGTGTGTAATACCAGTTAAGAACAAAATTCTTTCTGTTGTAGTTGTTTTACCAGCATCGATGTGAGCCATGATACCGATATTTCTTAATTTGTCAATTGAAACGTCTCTAGCCATAGTGCTTACCATCTATAATGAGCAAATGCTTTATTTGCTTCTGCCATTCTATGAGTGTCTTCACGTTTTTTGCAAGCTCCACCAGTACCATTTGAGGCATCTATGATTTCGTTTGCAAGATTAATGGCCATTCCCTTTCCATTTCTTAATTTTGCATAATTAACTAACCATCTTAAAGCTAGTGTTTGAGCTCTTTCATCATTAACTTCCATTGGAACTTGATAATTTGAGCCCCCAACTCTGCGAGATTTAACTTCTAGAGCTGGTTTGATATTTTCTAATGCAGCATTGTAAACTTCTAAAGCTGGTTTTCCAGTTTTTTCAGCAACTATATCAAATGCTTCATATAATATCTTTTGAGCTGTACCTTTTTTACCATCTAACATAATTTGATTTACTAATTTAGTAACTACTTTTGAATTATATATAGGATCTGGTAATACATCTCTTTTAACTGCACGTCTTTTACGCATTTAATTTTCCTCCTATTCTATTATTTTTTGTCTTTTTTAGTTCCGTATTTACTACGTCCTTGTTTACGGTCTTGAACTCCGTGAGTATCAAGTGTACCCCTTACGATATGATAACGAACACCGATTAAATCCTTAACACGGCCACCTCTTACTAAAACAACACTGTGTTCTTGTAAGTTATGTCCTTCTCCTGGAATATAAGCATCGATTTCTTTACCATTAGAAAGTCTAACACGAGCATATTTTCTTAATGCTGAGTTCGGTTTTTTAGGTGTTCTTGTACCAACTTTAGTACAAACTCCTCTTTTTTGTGGACTCTTTGCATCAGTTTGCTTCTTTTCTAGAGTGTTAAATCCAACATTTAATACTGGGCTTTTACTCTTTCTTGTTTTTTTGCTTCGATTTTTCTTTACTAATTGATTGATCGTAGGCATTTATTTTCGCTCCTTTCCATTAACACACATCCTGGTGTATCGAACATTGTTTTAAACTAGGTTCTACCTAAGCAGAACCCGTCTTTTCAAAATGCAAATATACTATAACATTATTAGCTTATGTTTGTCAAGAAAAAATAATGAATTTTTGTGCTAATTTGTTGTTTTGTTATTATCATACGCCTTTATTAAATCTATAGAGTTTTTTTACAATTGGATTATAATCTATGCCTGATAAATCCTTTTCTTTTTGAGAGGCAATGTATTTTGTTAGATACATGCACTTTACTAATAAGTTATACTCCGATAAAAGCGTTGGCTTGCTATCTAATGCAATTACTTCTTTATAGTATTTAGTTAATTCACTTAATAATAGTTTATCTAAGTCTGTGCCTAAATTAAAATATATTGCTATATTATTGTAAGTTGTTGATAATGTACTTCTACCATGACAATATGAATATTTATCATGACTTACAGGAATACCAATACCAGCTTCAACCATCGTAGATTCTAAATATTTGCTTGCTATAGATGTTTCAAATCCTGTAAAGATTTCAAAAGCATCACAATTTACATCAAAATTATAATCATATTCTTTCGTACTATCAATTATTCTTTGATAATCATTATCTAAATAATAATTTAATAATATTGCACATGGTATCAATGTTGCTGCTAAAGATATAAAACTTTTTTCAGGATCTTTACAAATATAATTTAAACTAATTATATCTTTTTCATTATTTTCCTTACTAGATAACAAATAATGTCTTAGATTGTTATCGAAAGCTAATTCAACGCCAAAGTTTGCTCCAGAGTAACTACATGCTAAAATATTTTTATAGTCGTTCATAAACTCTTTAAAATATTTTAAATCCCTTGGTTCTACACATTTTGTTATAATCATATTCTTCATAAGTAATATTTTTGATGCAAACGAAGCAACAATACTTGAACCACCTACCCCCGATACTAATGTTGGGTCTTCAATTTTACTTAGTAAATAATTTAATTTTTCTAAGTCAGTATCATTTAAACTGTCAACAACCCTATTATTCAATTTTTTGAAATTTTCGTTCATATTCTTTTCCATAAAAAATCCTCCTTAAGTTATTTATATCACTTAAAGAGGAAGTATTTGGTCTACTTAAAAAGTTTCATCTAAAAGTTCCATTTTATTTATTCTTTTAAGTTCAAAATGTCTTAAATCTTGACGAAGTTCGCAAAAGGCTGCACATCCCCATCCAGAATTATATAAAAATAAATCATATGGCCTTATAATTCTATTTAAATTTCCATCGGTAAATGAATAATAATTTATTTTTACTTTTCTTTGTTCTTTTATAGCCTTATTTAATATATTATAATAATTTTTAATATCATCTTTTAATTCAATATTTTCGTTTTGAGATTCAAAATAGATTCCATGAACTTTATCAGCTATTATTTGTAACTCTTCCTTATCTTCTTCATTAACTTCTAGACTTTTTAAAAATTCGTAATCTTCTTTAGAAAATTTGCGCAAAGGAATTTTAATATTTTGATTTAAAACATAACCTCCATAAGGTCCCATGATGGTCTCTATAAATATTCCTGCTTTTTCAAGTTCTTCCTTGTAACTTCTAACCATTCTTTCGGATACTTCAAGTTTTTCTGCTAGTTCCTTTATATTGTATTTTCTACCATTTTCTAAATATTCAAGCATTAATAAACAATTTGATATTTTTGACATAATTAGCCCCCATTATAAGTCCAAAGCTGATTTAAAAGCTACTATATAATTTGTAAATTAAATAGGCTGCAAAAAGTAATGCTAACAAAAGTATTCCACTAAGAATTAACATTTCGGCTAGTCCCCATCCTTTATTATCTTTTAGTTTATTATTTATATTTTTAAACATTTGTATCACCTGTAATGTATTATATTTGAAACATTTGTAATTGTCAATTTCATTTGAAAAAATTTAAATATTAATTATATTGTGAAATTTTTTAGTAACTACTTGATTATATAAAAATTATATGTTATATTTTATTTGTACTAGTACACATAGTACAATGGAGGATAATAATGATTGAACTTAAAAATTTAAGCAAAGCATTTGGTAAAGATAAACAAGTTATTGAAAACTTGAATTGTACAATTCCTGATAATGCAATTTATGGTTTGGTTGGTGCTAATGGTGCTGGCAAATCAACACTATTACGGTTAATATGTAGTATTTATGAAGCTGATAAAGGGGAAATATTAATTGATAATGAGAAATCATTTGATAACGAGAATATTAAAGAAAATATTGTATTTATTCCAGATGATTTATTCTTTTTTAATAATTATAATTTGCTTGACACCGCTAAATTTTATCAAAGTTTTTATAAAGATTTTGATTTAGAGTTTGTTAAAAATGAAGCTCAGTTATTAAAGCTTGATATTTCAAAACCTATTTCTAGTTTTTCAAAAGGAATGAAAAGACAATGTGCTCTACTTTGTGCTATTGCCTGCAACACAAAATATTTATTTTTCGATGAAACTTTTGATGGACTAGATCCAGTTGTTAGAAAACATTTTAAAGATTTATTAATTAAGCAAATGACTAAGCAAGATACAACTATTATTATGACTAGCCATAACTTAAGAGAACTTGAAGACATTTGTGATAATCTTGGATTGTTATATAAAGGTTCTATTCTTTTTGAAGGTGATATTGATAATTTAAAAACTAATATGATAAAGGTTCAAATTTCATTAAAGAATGATTTTAATAAAAATACTTTTAAAGATTTTGAAATACTTTCATATAAGAAAATTGGTAATATTGCTACGATTATAATGGAAGATAATAAGAATGTTAGAAATAAATTATCTAAAATGAAACCAATTATACTTGATTATTTACCCCTTACTTTAGAAGAAATATTTATTTATAAAATGGAGGTCCTAGGATATGAATTTAACGAAATTATTTAATTTTAACTTTATTAAAGAAAACATAAAAAAGTCAATTGGAATATTATTATTTTTATTCTTTATTATTCCAATCGTTAATATACTTTATCTATTTAATATGTTAAATCAACAAATATACGTAATAAATTTAATTGATCTATCTAAAATGACTTATTTTGCTTCTTTTATTTTTCTTGTAGTGGTGGCATATATTTTAAATAGTTATTTATTTAAACAAAATAGTTTAGATTTTTACTTATCAAAACCAATAAATAAAAGAAAATTGTTTTTTTCAAATATTTTTACTGGGTTATTTATAATAATAGTTTTATTAATAATTAATGTCATTATATTTTCATTATTTAATTTAACTAATCTATCTATTCCCTTTTCTTTATTATTTGATTATTTTATATATACTTTTATTTTATATGCATTTATTTATATAGTTATAAGTCTTGCGATATCTTTATGTGGCAACTTTATCACAGCTTTAATTGTTTCTATTATTTTAATTTGGTCATTTCCCACAACGCTTTATGTTGATAAATTGTTATCAGAAACTTATACAGAAACTTATATAAAATTTAAAGGTGATAGTAACGAATACTATATGCAACATATAAAAAATATAGAACATCCTTTGACTTTACCAAGTGGTTTTATTTTGAAAAGGGAATTTAATTCAGGCGACATTATTAAAACTATTCTTCTTTCTATTATTTATGTGTTTGTTGGTTATGTTTTATTTAAAAAGAGAAAAATGGAAAATATTGCAGTGGGTTTAAAAAATGAATCTTTACATTATACCGTTAAAACAATTTCATTCTTACCATTTGCATTACTAAATGCTTTATTTCTTAAAGAAAAAACTATTTTTACAGGACTTATTATTACTTTTGCAGCAATAATCTATTATCTAATTTATGATTTATTAACACAAAAGAAATTGTATAAGCCTTTAAAATCTACAATAATCTTTACTTGGACTTATATTATCCTATCTTTATGCTTTTATGGAATTATTACTACTTATAATAAAAAACAAGTAATAAACTGTAATGAACTAACAACAACTAATGCTTATTCAGAATATTTAAATACTAAAGTTACAAATTTTGATTTAATAAAAAATAGTTTAAACAATCATAATGATACTTCAGAATTATTTAATATTGTTAATACTCCTTATCAAATAATCGTTCCGTTATCAAGTAATGCGTTTACAGGTATTCATAAAGATGATTTAACAGATTATATTAAATATTTAAATACTGCTAGCTATAAAGCTACTTCAGCTGCATATTATGGAAATTACAAATTAAATGTTAATAAGTTAGATTTAAATAATATAAAGATAGATAAAAACAATTATGGAATTGGGATAAAACTATATATCTATAAAAATCATAAGTATCAAATATTAACTATTCCAGGTAATGTTAATAAAAAAACTATGAATTATATAACAACATTTCTTAATGAAAATTTCTTAAGTTATAATGACTCTTTTCGAGAAATATCAATACTAGATGGCGATAAGAATCTTACTACTTTACTGGAATACGTTTCACAAAAAGATGCTAATGGTTTAAAAAATTACTTGGAAAAACACTATGATGATGAATATAACAATGACTACATCGAATTAATTTATGGTACACAAGATAATTATATTATTCCATATAAATATACAATTAAAGATATTGAAGCATTTGAAAAATTTTTAAACACTTATAAAGATTTATGTTATAATGATGGTAAATGTCAAAAGGAATGATGTTATGTGAATATAAGTATCGATTACCAGTCTAGAGTACCTATTTATGAGCAAATTGTTAAGGGTGTTGAAAAGTTAGTAGTTTTAAACATTTTAAAACCTAATGAACAAATTCCTTCAATAAGAGAATTAGCATGTACTTTAGGAATAAATCCTAATACCGTAAAAAAAGCCTATGACATTCTAGATAGTAAAGGAATTATAATTACAAAATCTACGAAAGGAACTTTTATAACTGATGATATTATAAATGCCAAAAATGATAGAATTAAGGAATTACTTGATAACTTAAATAACAACATCTTGGAACTTAAAAATTATGGATTTACTATCGAAGAAATTATCAAAAAAATAAAAAAATAGTCAAAGTAATATGGCTATTTTAATTTTTTATGGAATGTTCGTTTCTCGGGTGTCTACCTCTTTTCAGGGGCTTTGACTTATGAAAGGAGGAATGCAATGAAGAAAAGTTTATGTAATTAAGCTACTTAACCGATTATGTATTATTCTGTTAATAACAGCTTTATTGTTGTTAATAATAAAATTAGACATCTGCCGTTAGGCAAATGTCAAACCAAAATTAATTTTTAGGTAGGCATTCGCGTTGCGAATGTTCCTTTTTTTATTTTATGAAGAATGTTCTTCATGTATACATTATACTAAATTAAAATGTTATTATCAAGCGACTATAAATATTTTTGTAAATTTGCAGAATTAATTGTTAAACTTACTAAAAATATGATAAATATAGGAATGATAAATATTTCACTTACAAAGGCAAGCATAATAAATAATGTGTGACTTAAAAATCTTCCTAAAAATAAACAAAAATCTGCTACTAAAAAGTATTCTACTTTGTAATTATCCTTTAAAATATCAATATTTGATATTGTTGCTTTACTAGATTCATTAATCAGATTTTTAAATGTACTTGATATCGTTTGAAAAAAATTAAAGATAATAATTGTTATTGCATTACATTTGATAAGTAAAATACATAAAGATATAATTGTACACACCATACTTAGGTATAAAATATTTATGTATTTTTTCTTTTTTATATAATTAGAAAATAAGTAACCAATTATACAAGAGACTAAACTAAATATAGAGGTAAATACTCCAAGGGAAAAACTATTACTAAAAACTTTTATTATATAAATCGTTACAATTAATTTAAAAGCTCCGGAAGAATATGTTAATCCATCGCAAAAATCTACTTTATATAATGATTTAATTACTTTATTATTCTTGGTTAGTTTTAAATATTCTTTTAAAGAAAATTTATTACTTTTGGGAACATTTTCATCTTTAAAAATAATTGATAAAATTATTTCTAATGCTACGATAATTAAAACTAAGATTAAACTTTTAATAAATCCCGTTTTAGTTATTATACTTCCAAAAATTATTGGAAATAAAATAGATGTTAATGACTTGTATATAGTGTATTTTCCATAAAATTTTTTTCTATCATTTTCTTTAACACCATCAGTTTCAAATGAATTAAAGACTGAATAATAGAAACCTTCCGACAAGCCGTATAAAAAGCCTACGATGGGAGCAAATTCAATTATCTTATCTTTTAATATGATTATACTTAAAAAATATATAAAAGCAAAAATTATTCCTATTACAGCAAGATTCTTTCTGTTGGATTTTTTACTGGCATTTCTTAACATAAACATTGTTAAAAATACCATGGTAACCTCGATTATATGATACATACCTAAAGGGATGATATTGCTTTTTGAAACTGTTAAGAAATACAATACTAAAAAGCTATCTATAAATGTTGTTAATATGTTTTTAACTAGTTTCATTGTTAAAAGCACTTTGTAGTTATTCATTTTTACTCCACCCGTATTATAAGTATAACACGGGCACATAAAAAAAACCACATAAACGTGGTCTTTAATTTTAGAATTAAACTAATTCTACTTCAGCACCAGCTTCAGTTAATTGAGTTTTAATAGCTTCAGCTTCTTCAGCAGGAATATTTTCTTTAATATTTCCACCGTTGTCAGCTACAGCTTTAGCTTCAACTAATCCTAAACCAGTAATTTCTTTAATGATTTTAATAACTGCAATTTTGTTTCCACCAGCTGATTTTAATACAACTGTTCTAGTTTTTGGTCCTTCTTCAGCAGCAGCAGCTGGAGCAGCAGCAACAGCAACAGCCATTGGATCAATACCAAATTCTTCTTTCATTGCGTCAACTAATTCTTTAACTTCAAGAATTGTCATTTCTTTTAATGCACTTATAAAATCTTCTTTGTTTAATTTTGCCATATTCTATTCCTTCCCTTCTAATTGTTCGGCATAAAGATTTAATCCTATTGCTAAATCTTTAACATATTGCATCATACCACCAGCAAGCATTGTAAGTAATCCTTCTCTTGATGGAATGGTAGCATATTCTTTGATTACAGCTAAATCTGCAACATTTCCACTGATAACACCTACACGGATATCTAATTTATCATGTTTCTTAGCAAATTCTGATACAATTTTAATTGGTTCTAATAATTCTTTACCAAATAGAATTGCATTTGGTCCTTCTAAGAAGTCATCTAAATTAAGATTTAATTCATCAGCAGCTCTTTTAAGTAATGTGTTTTTATAAACCTTTACTTCAGAATCAACATTTTTAAGTTCTCTTCTTAAGGAGCTTAATTCTTCAACTGTTAATCCTTGGTATTGGAATATTATAACACTTTCACTTGACTTTAGTTTGTTAACTATTTCGTCAACAACAAGTTTCTTTTGTTCAAGAATTTTTGTGCTTGCCATATTCTCCTCCTTATTATATTAGAAAAGCTTCCCAAGGGAAGCTTAAAATTATCTTGTAGTTTTAAGTATCCCCTCGGTAGGACTTATTTTTTTGCCTACTGTCTTTGGTTCTCGCTTTTTCTAATACGTATTATATTACATTTTTAATTAAATGTCAAAACTATTTTTATCTAACTTGATTCCAGGACCCATAGTTGTTGAAATAGCAATGTTTTCAATAAATGTTCCTTTTACTGTTTGTGGTTTAGCTTTAGAAATAGTTGTAACAACATAACTTAAGTTTTCAGCTAATTTCTTTTCATCAAATGAAACTTTACCAATTACAGTGTGGATATTACCAAATTTATCATTCTTGTATGTAACCATACCTTTTTTAAGATCTTCAACAATAGCACCAACTTTAGTTGTTACTGTTCCAGTCTTAGGGTTAGGCATTAAGTTACGTGGTCCAAGGATATTACCAATTTTTCCAACTTCTGGCATCATATCTGGAGTAGCAACTACAACGTCAAAATCAAACCAGTTTTCATTTTTGATTTTATCAAGCATATCCTTTTCTCCAACAAAGTCTGCTCCAGCATTTTTAGCTTCTTCAGCAAAAGCTCCTTTAGCTATAACTAAAACTTTTTTAGATTTACCAGTTCCATTTGGAAGTGATAAAGCTCCTTTTAGTTGTTGGTCAGCTTTTTTTGGATCGATGTTTAATTTAATAGCAACATCAATTGTACTATCAAACTTAGTAACACTTGTTTCTTTAACTAATTTGATTGCATCTTCTAAAGTGTATGCTTTATTTTTATCAACATTTTTAGATGCTTCCACATATTTTTTTCCATATTTTTTCATTTTTTACCTCCTAACTGTGGTTCATTAAGCGGACAATTATTTATTTTTAAATTATTTTTATTCTGCTTCTTCTTCAGATTTTTCTAAATCATCATGAGTTGGAACTTCAACACTTGCATCAGCCATTTCTTTAGCTTCTTCTTCAAGTCTTTCTAGTTCAGCTTCACGTTTAGCTTGTTCTTTTTCTTCTTCTTTTGCTTCAGCTGCTTGTTCTTCAAGTTCAGCATCGTTGAAACCTTTTACTGCAATCCCCATGTTACGAGCAGTACCAGCAATTTGTTTCATAGCAGATTCAACATCATATGCATTTAAATCTGGCATTTTTGTTTCAGCAATTTCTCTTAGTTCTTTTTCAGTAATAGTAGCTACGATTTCATTAGCTCCTTTTTTACTTCCACTCTTTATTTTAGCAACTTTCTTTAGTAAGAATGCTGCTGGAGCAGTTTTAAGAACAAAATCAAAAGAACGGTCATCATAGATGGAAATTTCACATGGAACTACATCACCCATTTTGTCTCTAGTTGCTTCATTAAACTTAGTACAGAATTCTCCTAAGTTAATTCCAGCAGGTCCTAGAACTGTACCAACTGGTGGTGCAGGTGTAGCTTTTCCAGCTTCGATTTGTAATTTAATTTTCTTTACGACTTCTTTAGCCACGAAAACACCTCCTATAAAAATTTTTTCGCGTAAGTGGTTATAGGGCAAGTCCGCAAGTTATCCCCTCCACTTAACAAATTATATTAAAAATATAAACTTGCAATTACGATAATACCACACTTTTACACATTTTACAAGAAAATTTAGTTATTTTTATGATTTTTATTGGAAGAATTAAAAAAATATGGTAATATTATTAAAGATAGGGATGATTTAAATGGCAAGATTTTTTAATCAGAAAGTAAAAAGAGGACGTAATAGTTCGGCGTCTACTTCAAAAACTGTAGTAATGGTTATTGTTGGTATAATATTGGTTATTTTTGTTGGTGTGCTTATTAGTGTATTTGCTAAAAGCAGAGGACAAAAATCTACTGTAATTGTAAAAGATAAGATAGTTATTGAAATTAATGATAAAGATATTGATCAAAACTCATTCTTTGAACAATTACAAAATGTCAATGACGATGATATAGTTATTAATTATGATGAAATTGTTTTTGATGAAGTTGGTACTTATAATGTTACTATCACTGTAAAAAATCAAAAATATTACTCTAAAGTTGAGGTTGTGGATACTGAAAGTCCTGATTTAACAACCAAAGATTATTCTATAAATGCCGGAGGTTCTTACAAAGCAAGTGATTTTGTTGATGGTTGCGAAGATAATAGTGGCAAAGATTGTATAATTGATTTTTATAGTAATGGTGTTGATCAAGATGGTAACAGAATTGATTATAGTAAATTTACAGATGAAGGAACATATACTGTAGAAATTGTTGCAAGTGATAAAGTAGGTAATGAAACTAGTCCTAAAAAAGCTACGTTAACTATTGGAAATAAATCAAATACTAATCCAATAAGTTGTACATATGGAAATGGTGAATATGATAGCAACATTACATTAGCGGTAAACATTACAAATAATGGTTGTGCTATAGATTTAAATTTATATGATAATGAAGAAACATTGGCACCAGTAAATAAAATTAAAGAAGCAGAAAAAGAAAAAATAAAAAAAGAACTTAGTAAAGTCGATTTAGGAGTTAAAAACATTTATATTAATAGTGATATTGGAACTGTACTTAATACAGCTAGCAAAGGTGTTGTAGGCTATACACTAAAGATGAGCGTTTCAATAAAAAAAGATGAAGTTGAAGAAGTAATCGAAGAATACTATTTAAATTTAGATGGTGGCAGAGAGTTTATTACAAATAAATATCTAAAATCTGATAAATAATAGTAAATGAAAACTTTTAATCAACTGTGTTACCTTAAAGTAACACTTTTTTGTTTTACTATGTATTTTATAAACTAATTTAAAAAAAACAATAGCCTACGAAGTTTATTATCTTGCTTATTTATAACATTTTAAATAATCATTCAGATAATTGATTTTCTATTAATTTTACAAAAGAAAAACAAACAAGTAAATATTTACTTATTTGTCAATAATCTTAAAAATGTTTTTTATTTTTTTCTAGATAATACTATTATTCCTGCAAAGCCTACAACTAAAATTCCAATAACTATTGCTATTACAATGCCATTACTTTCACTTGTAAGTGGGCCACCATTACAACTAATGCCACTAATTTCACAAGCACCAGTAAATGTTTTTTCTACAGCTTCTAATTTGTCATCATTTATTTTCCTTGCTACAATATCTGTATAATTTTCATCTTGATATGCTTTTAGAGCTTCATCAATTATTGTTTCTCCAACACTTTCGTCCCACCCTAGAACATGATAGGTATTACCAATAATAACTAATGGAACATATCCTGGATCTTCCCCAACTTGTTCAGCTATATCATTTGACAATTTTGAATTAACTTCACTATTATTTACTTGATATGTAACTATTTCAAAATAATCTTCATAAATATTATATTTGTTTGAAAAATATTTAATTAAATTATGACAATTCTTACATGTACTACTCCAGAACAAATATACTTTTACTTTTTCATGGTCTGTTTTTTCTGGTAAACTGGTTTTAGCATCCACTGTTGGAGTAAAAACTAAACTTAATGCTATTAATAATGCTATTAATACTTTTTTCATATTAGCTACCTACTTTCTAGATAAGAAGACTAAGCCACCAAAGCCTAAAATAATTACACCAAAAACTATTGCAATTATAACACCATCAGATTTTTTTTCTTCTTTTGAATTATTACTATTATTATAAGTGGTATTGATATCAGTTCTAGTATATTCTTCTTTTACAGAAATACCTTCATCATTTGCAGCTTGAGCGATTGTTTCTGCAGTTGGTTTTAAATTATTATCTTCAATAGCTTTCTTTACTATATCTGTATAATTTTCATCTTGATACGCTTTTAAAGCAGCTTTAATTATTTCTTCTCCAGAATTTGCTCCGAATCCCATTAAATTATAATCATCACCAATTACAATAAATGGAACACTTGCATTTTCTTCTTCACCAACTATTTTTTTAACTGCTAACATTAATTCTTGGTTTGTAGAATCATTCCAAGACTCATATGCAGCAATTTGGAAATAATCTTCGTAATCTTTAAACTTATCTGAAAAATAAGTTAAAAAATCATAACAATGTGAACATCCAGCACCACGGAATAAATAAACTTTTACTATTTCATGGTCTGTTTTTTCTGGCAATTCTATTTTTTCTGCTTTAACATTTGACATAAATAGAACTCCAACTATACTTATTAATAATACTATATACTTCTTCATTTTTCCCTCCGTTATTTATTATACTTTGTTTGTTTCGTTTTGTATAGTCTTTTTTTCAATATAACTTGTATGAAGAGAAATTTCTTCTTTACTTATATATGAAATATAGGCATCTTGTATCTTAGGATTCATGTATGCTTCACGAATAGACTCTTCACTATCTTTTTTGAACAAGCTGTTTGTTCTACTTTCTCTAATACTTTTTAAATTCTTAATTGCTCCGAGTGGTTGACCAGCTCCACCAATACAACCCCCGGGACATGCCATAACCTCTACAAAATCATATTTTTTTAATTCATCATATTTTTCTGTTACTGTTGATATTTTATTAACAACTGCAACCTTCAAATAATATTTTCCTAAATCTACTACTGTAGTTTTAAAATCTTTTTCACTACGAATTTCATCTAAGTGATAAAACTTTAAAGGAGCTTTTTTTCCGTTTATCATGTAATATGCAGTTCTTAAAACAGCTTCTGTCACACCACCTGATGCCCCAAAGATTAGTCCACTCGATGATGATTTTCCCATTATTGAATCAAATTCGTCATCTTTTAAACTACCAAAATCAATATTTGATTCTCTAATTAACATTGCAAGTTCGCGTGTAGTTATAACAATATCAGTCTCTGGATGATAAATTTTTTCCGTTTTTTTAGCAACACACGGAGCAATTGCAACAGTTATTATTTTTTCTTTTGGTATCTCATACATATCAGCAAAATATGTTTTTATCATTGTGGCTTCCATTGAAATTGGACTTTTACAAGTACTTAAATATTTTAAGTCATCTTGGTGATACTTTTGCATATACAATACCCATGATGGACAACAACTTGTAAATAAAGGCGTAGTTTTATGTTTTAAACGATTAACTAATTCGTTTGCCTCTTCCATAATGGTTAAATCTGCTCCGAATGTTGTATCAAAAACGTAATTGAATCCAATTTTCTTTAAAGCACTAACCATTTTTCCCTCTAAAAATGATCCTTCTGGAAATCCGAATTCATCACCGATAGCAACTCTGACTGCTGGTGCTGTAAATGCTACTACTGTATAGTCAGTATCTTTTATATAATTTAATACTTTTTTATACTCAAATTTTGGAATTAATGCTCCAGATGGGCAAGTCATTATACATTGACCACAACTTATGCAATCAGTGGGAATATTATTTAAACTTTCACACGTTTTTTTGCACATACCACAATTTAAGCACTTTTCTTCAATTCGATCAATACTCATATTGCTTGGCTTTATTTCTATTCTGTTCATTATTCACCTTTTACTAATATTTTATAAAATTTAACTAATTTAACTAATATTTCTTGTTCATCAATTTTCATATCGTTAGTGGCAATTAATGTTGCAAGTCCATTTGCATATAACCACATGTTCATAAATAGGTTTTTAGCTTCTTCAAAACTATATCCATGTTTATTAACTAAATTTATTATTGTTCCTTGATTCCATTTTTCATCTAAAACATTTTCAATAGATTTCCATTTTAAATTATTACTTAAAAATAAACTAATAAACAAATTTTTATATTCTTGGGCAAATTCTACATAAGCAATACATAAAGTTATTAAAGCTTTTTTTGAATCAATTCTACTTGTGAGGAAATCGTCATATTGATGAGAAATTTCTTTATAGATATCTTCTTTTATTTCTTCCATATTATTGTAGATACGATATAATGGTTTTGTTGATACTCCTAAAGCTGATGCTAAGCTTCTAGCATTTACGCTTTCCCATCCATTTTCATTAACCATTTTAACGGCAACTTTTACAATTCTGTCTTTAGATAGTTTCACAACTGCTGGCATAATATCCACCTCACTTTATTTAAATTACGCTATGGTAACTTATGTTTCTATTATAGCACATTCAAGTACTTAAAAAAAAGTATTTTTATATAAAATTTGTAATTTTATTTAAATTCGTATTTGTCTGTATTTTTGGTTTTAAAAAAAGTTGCAACTTTAATTGCAAACTTTTAAACTTACTATTTTTTATCAATCCAATTTTTTCCTTCGACAACTCTGGTTACTAACATAGCCGATGCTGAATCTCCGACGACATTTAATAACGTTGCTGGAGCATCTATGATAGTGGCAATAATTGTTAGAATTGGTAAGGCTGCTACGTTATAGTTCATCATTGTTAAGATTAACATTTCACTTATTGTTCCCCCACCGATTGGAACGGCTGTTACTAAAAGAGTCGCAAGTAAAGAAACACCAAACACTTTAGAAATTTCACCAAATGTTGATAGCGAAGAACCAAATAAACTTACAAGAAACATAATTTTGAATACGCTACCTATGCATGAGCCATCTTTATGAAAACTTGTTCCTAGAGACACCGTAGTTTCTGCGATATCCTTTGGTACTCCCATTTTTTTAGTACAAGTAATATTAACTGGGACGCTTGCAGCAGATGAACATGTTCCTAAACTTGTTAAAGCTGATGGTAAAATATTTTTCCAGAATGCTTTAACTCCTTTAGTTTTACCAGCTATAAATGCATATATAGTATAAAGTACAAACATAAATAAAAGTGAAACAAGGGTATAGACTACAAATGTTTTTAAGAAACCTAAAGCAATTGTTCCTCCTAAAGTACCTATTAAACTAGCAAAATAACATCCTAGTCCTATCGGAGCATAATACATAATTATCTCGATTAGTTTATACATTATTTCACTAAATGAATCAAATAATTCTGCAACTTTCTTTCCCTTTTCTCCAGATTTATTAATAGCTAAACCAAATAAAACTGACATAACTATTAAAGCAATAAGGTTATTGGTAGATAAAAGGTTTGTAAAAGAATCTGTTGATAAAACATTTACTGTTCTTTCTAAAAGATTTAACTCTGGTATGGATTCTGTATTGTTATCAAATATTTCTTTTATTGCTCCAGTATCATTTGGATTTACTAAATTAATAAATGATGTTGTCAAAAAACCAAATATTACTGCAATCACAGATGTTATTAAAAATATAATGATTGTACTAATTAAAATTTTACTAAGTCTTTTTTTCTCATTCATTTTTGAGATTGATGATGTAATAGTAAAGAATATTAAAGGAACAATAATTACTAGTAAAAGATTTAAAAATAAATCTCCAAGTGGCTTTACAATATTCGCTTTTTCTTTGAAAATAATACCACAAATTGCACCAATTATTACACTACCTAAGAGAATTAATGTTCCTCTGTAATTTTTAATAATTTTTCTCATTTTTCCTCCTTATAAAATTATTAAAAGTTTAGACATATTTCCTAGGCATTCCTCCCTCAATTAAATTAATCTTATCATATTATATTAATTTTTCAAAACAAATATAACAAAAAAACGTCTTACTTGACGTTTATTTTAAAGATGGAAGATTAAAGTTATCATCATCATCATCATCATAGAATTGAAAAAATGAGTTAGTTTTTGGCTTTTCTACTTCTTTTTTTATTTCTTTTGGGGGTGTATATGTTAATAACTTTTTCTTTTTAAATGAGATTAATGGTCTATTTAAAAATTTACTAAACTTACCATTACTTGTTTCTGTTTTTAATTTAAGTATTTTTATAATATCCTTTACAATTACATAAAGAGCTGGTATTAAAACGCAGATAATCCATCCAGTTTTTGTTGCTAAGAGACTTTGAACTTTTCCAAGTTGGGGAATTCTTATGGCAACCTTACCAACAATATTACTAAAATCAACATCAACTCCATCATCTACCAAATTAAAATCTCCTTTGGTTCTATAATGATATTTACCATCCGCATCCTTACTTACGGCAATAACACGGTGAGTTATGGTTCCACCATGAACTCCTGGGATACTCGAATTAAATGTTATGACATCATTTATTTTAATGTCTTCAGGTTTATCAACTTTTACATCAATTACTACATCGTAGACATTAATATTTGGCGTCATACTTGGAGTAATAATTGTATATAATGAAAATTTTGGTTCGTATCCACTACCTTTGGCAGCATATATTCTTACAGCAACAAAATAGTAAATTAACGCTCCCATTATAAGAATAAGCAAAGTAAAAATTGTCCAACTTACTATAGTTGAAAGAAATTTTAAAGTTTCCCGAAAATTAGACGTCTTTTTTACTTCGGAGTTCATACCACACTTCCCTTATTCTTTTTTATTATAACCAAATATTTAATAAATAGCAATAAACATTACAAAATTTAACGTCAAAAAAAGACAATTTTTGGCATTATTTATTTTTTCACTTTTTTGTATGGTATAATAAAAATATGTAAAGAAGAAATTGTCATGTATAAATATGATTATGTAAAAATTAAATGTCAACTTACTGGATGGGGATTTGGTAGAGGCTCATATTATGTTACCGAAAATTATAAAAAAAATATCGAAGATAAAGCTAAAGAGGGATGGAAATATATTGGATTTATTCCTACTAAACAACGTGGATCTGGCTATATTCAAGAATTAGATTTAATATTTTAAAAAGAAATAAAGACGCCTTAACTTCCTTAAAATTAATTATTTTTAAGAAATATGAATATTTTTTTCAAAAAATGGATAAAATTAAATATAATTTGCAATATATACTTTACAAAAATGCAAATTTATATTAAAATTATCTTACGTGGAACCGTAGCCAAGTGGCTAAGGCGTGGGTCTGCAACACCCTGATCACCAGTTCGAATCTGGTCGGTTCCTCCAAATTGATATTCTGTCGGACTTTTTAGTTCGATTTTTTAATGTATTAAAAAAATCATCCTAAAGAAAGGATGAGTCTATGATTACATATTATCACTTTTGAGACAATATCATATCAATTATCAATTTTAACATTTTTCACTTTGGTTAATTCATATCATAATTATTGATAAATAGCTATAGGTATTACTACAAATGCTGGTCCATTTATTTTATCTTTAATTTCTGCAGGATTTGACATATCTTTTTGAATCATCTTTCTTCGTTGTTCTCTATTTAGAGCCATGGATTTAACATCTTCAAAAATTTCATCCAAACAAATACTATTTCCTTTTTCTATTTTTCTTTGTATCTTACATAACATATATACTTGTGATACAAAATTATCTTTAGATGTTTTTAAATACATCTTATCTATATTACCTATCATTGGATATTTTTTATCTTCAAAATTAAAGACACAAGATAATGAATTTTTATTTTGTGAATTTGACAATCGTTCAAAACCAGACAATGCCTCAGTAGTTTTTTTGTCCAAATAATTTTCTCCCAAAAAAGGTTCAAAAGCATTAACTAATTGCTTAAATGTATTTGCTGCATTAGTAACTTCTTCTAATTTAGAAAAACGTGGAGTTACTAAAACTTCTATGAAATCATCTCTATAAATATCTTTCCAAATTTCTTCATTAATACTTTCATAATATTTTAAGGAGTCTTCAGATTTTAAATACCTTATTATTTTATCTAGTTTACTAGCATCAGTTATTTTTGCATTTAAAGATATTTTTTCTTCGTTTTGCTTTACAAAATTACCTCCAATATTTGTAGCTTTAAATCCAACTCCTGCTTTTCCTCCTTTATTAGTTGTAGTACTTTGAATAATTTCTTGTTCTTCATAAGTATATCCATCTATTATTGAAATATAATTGTCTAATGCTTCAGTATCAGCATATAATATTTTTCTAAGCATTTTTCTCACCTCTAGATAATATTTTACCATAAAAATTAATATTTTCTGAGATATATCTCTAAACTTATGTTAAATTGTTATTAGTGATTGATATTTATGTATCAATTCGTATGTTGGAAAAAGTTGTAGATACCTACGCCACTGGCTCCAAATTGATATTCTGTCGAACTTTTTAGTTCGATTTTTTAATGTAAAAATTGCAATGGTCGAAAAGTAGTCGAAAAGCGAACAAAAAAAATTAATAAGTTGATATTTCATAAAATAAAAACTGCCAGAAAATTAAGTAATTAATTTGTGACAGTCTTTTTTAATATTTATTTTAATCTTACTGCATATTCTCTATTTCTAATGGTTATAAGCAAATTAATTTTATCAGCTTCATTTATTTCTCCATCTGTTTCTAATATAAGTTTATTTATATCTCGAGCTGGATTTGCATATCTTACATTCATTGTTTTTTTATTTCCAGCATATGTGTATTCAATTTTCATGAAATTAGATGCAAAGGCATTTAAATCATTAATGTTTTGATATGATGGAGCCGTATTATCTAACGTTAAATCGTAATCCATTACTATTAAAGATAATTTATTTTGATATGATGAATCTGCTACGACAACATCGGTACAATTATAACGATTTGTTTTATATCCACATTCATATTGATATTCATATCTATTTGTTATAAGCATAGTCTTTATATTTATTGAAGAATCTTTTAAAGCTGTTCCTGAAAGAGATATTTTCTCATTTAATTTGGCTGTTCTTACTCTTTCAACACTTGTATATTTTGTTGGTTTTAATTTAATCGTGGCAGTTTTAGCTAAAAATGAATTACTTTTAGTTGATGTTCCAAGATACAAAACTATTTTGAAACTTCTATTAACATATCTTTTATCTATTTCATATGCCATTACATATGTTTTTTTATCTTTTACTTTAATTATATCATTCATATATGGATCTCCATAATCTAGAAAATTATTTCCTAAATTTAAAGATGGATAAACATATTTGCTTCCGTAATAAAGTTTAAAATTATCATAATCAATTTGTGAATCTCTATTTGAATTATTTGTTACTTCAAATCTTATAACAACATAATATTTATCTTTATCTATGATATTTCCTTTTAAGTCTATATCAGTTTTCATGCTGTCAATTATTTTATAAGTCATTCCAGCATTAGAAAAAGTTTTATTTTCTTTATAAGTATATCTTACTTTTTCAACATTCTTATATATTAGAAAACCAAATACTACCACTAAAACGGCCCCGATTAAATAAAATATTTTTTTATTTTCCAAATAATAATATTTAAGTTCTCGGATAAATCTTCGAACTCCTCTTTTAGCTTTGTAGGTTTGAAAATTTAAATTTAATTCTATTTCTTCACTATCTGCTTCAGTTATTTCTAGTTCTTTTAAGTCATTTTTAAAATTAAATTGTTTAACATTAAAACCTAATGCTCTGATTGATATAAATATCAAAAAGAAATAACTTGGATAATAAATTAAATTAGCAAAATCTCGATATGTTCTAGCACTTGCTGCTGGCCATAAACCTTTACTTAATGAATTAATTAAAAATGCTGCAGTTATAATTCCTGCTAGTAAGATTATGTAATATACTATAGTAAAGAAATATAACTTTGTAGGTTTCTTTTTCATTTTTAAAAGAACATATATTGCTATTAAAGTTATTATCATGGCTAAAATCGCAACATATAACCAGTTACTTATTGTGGTTGCTACTAAGTCATCAGTAACTGTTACACTATAGTTGTTGGCAGCATATTCTTTAAAAAATCCTACAACATTGTTTGTTTTAACAATTATAAACACACTTAAAACAGCTAGAATAAAATGAATTTTTCTAAAGTTTTTTATTAAGAACGCGTATGGCTTTTTTAAGATCATTTTAACCAACCCTTTTCTTAAATAATTTTATCAAAAAAAACAACCCTTTGTAAAGTTGTTTCTATCTTTTTGTTACTAATACTTGGTCTTTTAGTAAATATATTGTTTCATTTTGATTAAGTAAGTCAAGTTTTGATATTTTAAACACTTTACTTACTGTATCTAATGTATCTCCTTCGGCAGTTATATAATAACTATAATTATTTTTAGGAATTAATAGCTCTTGCCCCGGATAAATGTAATCTTCCATTTCAAGGCCATTTAAACTTGCAAGTAATGTTGGATTAATATTATATTTTTCTGCTATTTTATATAATGAATCTCCACTTTCTATTACATATGGATTAAAGTACTTTTCTTCATTTTTAGGTACTATTATTTCCATTCCAGCCCTTAAATCACTATCAAAATATAGATTATTTAAACTCATTAAATCTTGCGGAGATATATTAAATTTACTTGCTAGAGTCCTAATATTTTCTCCATCTTTTACTAAATAATTATTAAACATGTTATCACTCCTAGTATAAGATATGTTTAATTATTATTTTGGTTAGTCAATAAAAATCATATTAGTGTTATTAAATTCCCATTCACTATATTTAAGTAAAGACTTTTCTCCATATAATGGATTAAAATAATATAATGTATCTTTTGATATATAATATATATCTAAATTATCTACCTTGACTATTTTACTTACATCTTTATTTGTTACTAAGAAGTCTTTTTTAAATGTTCCATAGAGTTTGTTATCTTTTAAATTGTAATTATAATATTTAGTATGTTCAAAATTTAGTTTATTGTTTTTTAATTTTTGATTGGTAACATTTTCCCATTTACCATCATTATTTATTTTATAATCTGTTTTATAAATATCTTTTTTCTTTAAATCTATATAATATTCAAGTTCATTTTTATTATCATATATATATACTTTGTTTTTATAATCTCCGAGAAAATAACTATCAAAATATAATTCATATCTTAATTTTATATCACTTACTTTAGCATTTTTAAATGTTATTAAGTTTATTTTAGAAAATTGATAATCGTTGTTATAATCAGGAACTAATAAATAATCTTTAGTTTGATATATTAGATTTAATTTATATATATCTTTGTTAAATAAACTAATCGTTGTATTTTTCTTTGGACTTAAATATACAAATTCGTGATAATTCCATAACAAAAATGTATGATTTTCTAATGAATCTATTTGAATGTTTTTATATGTATCATTCTTTTTAAATTCATAAGAATTATTTGGATAATAATATCCTTCTTCATTTGAACATACATCATATAAATTTATATTTTTAGTTTTAAATGATAAGCATGTATCATCATTATTTTTAGTGATTGTAATGTCTTCCACTAACTTTCTTTTATTGGTATACTTATCAAATGATATAATATCATATTCTTTATTATCATATGTAAATATAAAACTATAGTATTTTTCTTTTTTGTGATAGTTTTCATTTACTTTTACATCATTTATGTTGTATTCGAGATTATAATTGTGAGATGCATTTAAAAAGTAAATAAATACTAAAAAAATTACAACTAAAAATATAATTAGGTTTATTAATTTTCTTTTATTTGTTTTCTTCTGCATGACCATATTTTTGTTTTTCTTCCATCATCATTTCTGTTATGTTAGTTTCTATTTCATCAAGTCCACTTTTTGGAAGATTTGATATTGTTACTTCTTCTTTTACTGTATCAATTTTAATTTGTCCCCAGATTAAGCCTTGATATACTAATAAGTCATTGTATAAATCTGGTGTAATTGAACTTAAGAAATAGCCCCAGACAACACGTTTTTGACCAATTAAGATTCTTTTATTTGTTAAAACAACTACACATGTTTGGAATAGTTCATAAAATTTATCATTTTTTTGACCTGCGAAAGCAAATGTTACATATTCTCCGGGATTAAGATGTTTTTCTACTACCTCACAATGGTCTTTTAAATTCCAGATTACTCCGCCTGGATGTCTGCGTTTAAATTCCAATGCTTTATCATAAACTTGTCCCATAATATCACCTAATTATATTTTATAATAAATTTTATAATTTAGCAATTGTTAGTTTAAATATTTACTGTATACCCAACGGTTATTATAAATTTGTGTCCAATTATTTTCTGTTTTTATAACACTTACTGTAGTATTGTTAGGTATTTTATATAAAATAACATTACCATTTGGTTTATTTCTAACATTTAATAAGGCTGCAGTTGTACTTTTTGATTCATAATATTTTTTAGGTTTTGTCTTAGTAAGATAGTTACTCGCTACATATTCTTTATCATTTAATTTAGCCCAACCATTATTAATACTTTTTACTTTAATCTTTGTATCTTTATGTAAGAGATTTACAAATTTATAATTAGTTCCAGGACCATATCTTATATTTAAGTTAGCTGTTGTATAATAAACATCGTCTTCTTTTCTTTCTTCATCCTTTATTTTTACGAAACTAATATTTTTAGTATTTTTTATCGTTGTAAAGTTAGGATCTATAAACATACCATGTTCTGGTTTAATATTATATTCTGTAGTTTTTAAAATCCATAAACCAAGATTATTTTTGGCCCAGCCTGAACCAGACATTTTTCCTCGACCTAAAGTTATATGAAAATGTGGTCCAGTTGCAAATCCATCTGCTCCCTTAGGAAATACTCTTTCATTTCTTTGATACTTTCTACCTACATAAACATTTTTTAAATCTTTATCTTCAGGATGAACAACCATTATAGTAATGTAATCCGTAAATGTTGGCGTTATTACAGGAGTTGTACTTTCTAACCATATTGTATTTGAAGCTCTCAGCCCTACACCATAAACTTTTTTTACTACAAGCTCATCGCATGAGCAATAAAAGTAACTGTTGTTACCAGACCCGCAGGCATCATCAATCGGATAATCTTTCAAATTACCTTCCGAATGTCTTTTATGCGTATAATTATCGTCATACCCTTGAGTTATATTCATTATTTTTAGTGGATAAGTTAAATAATTCATGTTCTCACCTCACTATATTATATGAACTAGTCCATATTTTTAAAGTGCGTTTGTCTATATCATAAATGCATGGTATAATTATGACGAGGTTGTTTATGAAAAAAATATATTATTATGATGATTTTGATAGTGATGTTGTTAAATCTAAAAATCAAGAGTATGTTTTAAAAGATAACTATAAATGGATACATAAAAATATATTTTATGTAGTCTTGTCTTATATAATTTATTGGATATTTTTAATTATTAGTTTTGTTTATATAAAATTATTTTTACATGTTAGTATTAAAAATAGGAAAGTTTTAAAAAACAAAAAAAATTATTATTTATACATAAATCATACACAAGAAGTTGGGGATGCTTTTATACCTCCGTTTATAACTAGATATAAAAGACCATATTATGTAGTTAATAAAGCTAATTTGGGAATACCTGTGTTAGGGAAATTGTTACCCGCCCTTGGGGCTTTAGTTATTCCTGATAAAATTCATGATATGTTAAAGTTTAGAGAAGCATTAAAATATTATGGAAAAAAACATCCGATTGTTATTTATCCGGAAGCTCATGTATGGCCATATTATACAAAAATTAGGCCATTTAAAAACAGTGCTTTTCAGCTAGCTGTTGAAGATGGAAAAGAAATATTTTCTGCTACGGCGACATATCAAAAAAGTAAAATATTTAAGAAGCCTAAAACTGTTATATATATAGATGGCCCGTTTTGTGTTGATAACTCACTTACTAAAAAAGAAAAGAGTAAAGCATTAGCTGAAATTGTAAGGGATAAAATGATTGAGCGAAGCAAAATGTCCAACATAGAGTATGTGATATATAAAAAGAAAGGTTCTTCGAAATCTAGTGGGGAGTAAAAATTTAATAAAGTTAATTGAAACCTAA
>OIYR01000362.1_pt1 | contig 25587 bp, 20 predicted proteins | sample 1588221 | NCBI WGS metagenome assembly OIYR01 (sample SAMN03283292) | human gut metagenome | biome: human-associated habitat; material: feces | host: Homo sapiens | place: Peru | collected 2012
TAAAAGGTACGAAGGTGGTAGGCGAATGGCACGATATGCACTGCCGCATCGACGGCAGCGAAGTGAATACCCTGCAGAAGATCTTCCTCAAGATGTGGAACAAGGTAAGCGGACAGCATATCGACGGCGAGGAGTATTACCGCAAGGAGAAGCAAGACTACCTGGTAGAGAATCTCAAGCCCGATACCACCGCCACGGCTTATCACAAGACGGTGGGCATCATCAACCGTGAGCCGCATATCACGAAGGATATCATCCGCTACTTCTATGTGAATGCCATCAACGATGCCCAGGACAGCATCAAGCTCATCAGTCCCTACTTCACTCTGAGTCCCAAGCTCAAGAAGGCATTGAAGCGGGCGGTGAAAAGAGGCGTCAAGGTAGAGATCATGCTCTCCACCAGGAGCGATATCCCGCTCACCCCCGATTGCGGATTCTATAATGCCCACAAGCTGATGAAGGCTGGCTGCCATGTATGGATGTACACGCCGGGCTTCCATCATACCAAGATCATCATGGTGGATGGCAAGTTCTGCACCGTAGGCAGCGCCAACCTCAATGCCCGAAGCCTGCGATGGGATTACGAAGAGAATGCCGTGATTGTGGATTCATGCACTACCCACCAGCTCGACCGCCTCTTCGACAGGGAGAAGAAAGACAGTTTCCTGCTCAACGAGCAGAACTGGCGAAAGTGGCGCACCGGATGGCAAAGATTCAAGGGATGGTTTGCGGCAAAGTTCCTCACCCCATTCCTGTAAACAGATAACAGATATATCAGAGAAATATGATAAACGAAGAAATGAAGAAAGCAATGGCAGGCAAGGCGATGCCCGAACTCGCCATTGTAGATAACAATACGCTGGCAGCCATGGGTCTCAAGGGACTGCTGGAGAGTGTCGTTCCGATGGTAAAGATCAGCATCTTCGGTACATTCGGCGAATTTGAGTCGAATGCACCCGAACGTTTTATGCACTATTTTGTGTCGATGCAGATTCTTCTGGCTCACCGCAACTTCTTCATCGAAGAGGCGCATCGCCCCCATACCATCGTGCTTACCCCCTGCAACGACCTCAACTCGCAGCTGCAGGGATTCCACTGCATCTGCGTCAACATACCGGAATCAAAGCTCATCCGACAGTTGATCCGTCTGCAGCGTTCGGGACATCCCCACGGCGAATATATCCCGCCGATGGATTCCTCAGAGTCCAGGGAGAAAGCCCTTTCAGACAGGGAAATCGAGGTACTCTCGCTGGTGGCACAAGGCAAAATCAACAAGGAAATAGCCGAAAAGCTCTTCATCAGTACCACCACCGTGATTACCCACCGCAAGAATATCCAGGAAAAACTGGGTATCAAGAGCGTTTCTTCGCTTACCATCTATGCCGTGATGCACGGTTATGTGGATATAAACAAGATTTAACGCTTAGGGGCATCCCCCAAAATGATGATGCCACCCTTTCACATACCTACATATAATGATAGTGCCTTCCCCACAAGCAGCAGGGAAGGCACTATCATTTTATAAAAAATAACAGTTCAAAGGTCATTTTTTCTAAGCAAAACTAGAGTTTCACCGTAGAAATATCAACCAGATCGTTTACGATGGCATAAATCGTCAGGCCCGCAGGAGAATGAATCTGAAGCTTTCGGGCGATGTTTCGGCGATGGGTAATCACCGTGTTCACGGAGATAAAGAGATGGTCAGCTATCTCCTTGTTCGACATACCCTGAACCAGCGCAATGATTACATCCTTCTCTCGATCGCTCAACTGCTCATCGCTGTTCGGAGTCTGATTGATCATGCTCGAAATCTTGGCACTCACATCATTCTGCTTCAGTTTCCGCTCGGCATTTCTCACGGCAGGAATAAAGATTTCTTCCTCCACCTCAGAGTGATGCGTAAGCCACTCCTCGTTGTTGTAGATGTCATAGAGGGTGGCACTGAGCTGGTTGTTGTGCAGTCCATCCGAAGGCAGATACTTGATGATGATGCTCTTCAGCTCTTTCAGTTTCATATCCACCTGCATATGATGCTTCGAGAAGGTTTCGATATCAAAGTTGGTATTGGCATTACCATCTATAAGTGCCTGAACATAAGGAAAAACCATCTTCTCCTCATACTTCATGTGGTTGGTGATGCTGTGGGCATAATCATCATAGAGTTTCAGAATCAGTCGCGCCAGATTATCCGTTTCATCAAGGGCATCCACCAGCTCCTTACGGATAAAAGGTAACTGGAAATCTATGTAGTAGGCATGCGATGCCTTGAGATAATGCAATAGGGTCGGCAACGACAAGCGGTCTTCATTGTCGTACTCCTTGTAACCATTTATCGTAAAGTTTACCACGGCAAGGAAGGTGTAGGTATCCACATTCTGCTCATCGCAGACTTCCCTTACCGTCTTGTCGCCGAATCCCAGGTTGATGCCGAAGCTACCCAGGCTCTGCAAGATATTGTAATTGTCTCTAATGATGCTGATCATCTTGTCTTCAGCCTCATACATCTTCTGATTTTTCATCTTGTTCTATCCTTAAATGCAAACATCCTTGTATCAAGAACATTCATCATGTTTTTATTTCGGTTGCAAATATACAAAAAAGTTTCGAAACCCGCAATACCTAGAAATGGGGATGCCGAAGTTTACCGAAATTTAGGTATTGCAAGATTTTTTAAAACTCCGTACCTTTGCACCCGAAATCGAGAAAGAGCGCGGTGATGATTGCCACTCCCGAGCGGCAGAGCTGCGTAATTCCTTACTGGCATTATCGCCTTAAGGAGATACTAGGCCTCTAAAGTATCGAGACCGCAAGCAGATATCCGCGCTCTTTTCTTTATTATACTAAGGATAATACGATAACAATAATTTCAAAATATTAAAGATGAACAGTTTAAGAATTGGATTGATGTCCGCTGCCCTCGTTGCCGGCTTGGCAACGGCAAGTGCACAACAGTGTTGCACAGACAGTACAGCAGCAAAACCCCGATTTACCATTGGTGGTTATGGAGAGGCCGTGATGAGCCGCAACTTCTATAGCCAGCATTTCAACCGTTACAGAGACCCTGCCACTTATAAGGATGACGATAGCCATGGCCGTTTCGACTTGCCACACGTAACCCTCAATCTGGGCTATGATTTCGGACAGGGTTGGACCATGGGAATGGAAATTGAGTTCGAGCATGGTGGAACAGAGAATGCCGTAGAAATCGATGCTGATGAAAGTGGTGAATACGAGGCTGAGACAGAGCGTGGTGGTGAGGTTGCCCTTGAGCAGTTCTGGCTTAACAAAGCTTTCTGGGGTGGCAAGTTCAATATCAAGGCTGGTGAAATCATCATTCCTGTTGGCGAGATCAATGCCTATCACATGCCAAACAACTTTTTCTCTGTTTACCGTTCAGAGGGCGAAGCCAAAATCCTTCCTAACACCTGGCACCAGGTGGGTGTTTCCCTGTGGGGTAAGTTGAAGAACTGGCGCTATGAGGCCATCTTCACATCTGGTCTCGATGCTGAGCGTTTCGGTCACAACTGTTTCGTTCATTATGGAGCAACAAGTCCTTACGAATACAAGATTGGCAATGTATATGCCGGTGCAGCCCGCATTGACAACTATTCTATACCTGGTTTGCGACTCAGTTTGAGCGGCTACTATGGCTATACCTTCAAGAATACAGAAAAGAAAGCAAGCGCTTCCTATAATGATGTACATGGAGCCCTGTCTATCGGCAGCTTCGGTTTCGAGTTAAACCGTTGGAACTGGATAGTACGTGGTAATGCTACCTATGCTCATCTGGACGATGCTACCAAGATGACTGCTTTCATGAACACCTTCCCTAAGCACAATGCTCAGGATGGTTCTCCTTCCAAGCACTCTCCAATTGCCAGCAGTGCTTATTCAGTAGGTATCGAAGCCGGTTACAATGTTTTCTCTCAGATAGAAAGCCTCCGAAACAAGCAGAAGCTCTATGTCTTCGGCCGTTACGAGGATTACAACACATACGCAAGTGGCAACAAGAAGGTAGCTTACGAGTACGACCACGTGAAGAGAATGGGTGCTGGTATCAACTACTCTCCTATCAAGCCTGTTACCATCAAGGCAGAATATAGCCATCGATTCCTGGAGAGCGCTTACAACAATGAGCCAAGCCTCAACCTGGGTATCACCTTCTTTGGTCTCTTTGATACAACAACATGGGTGAACAAGAAGTTCAAGAAAACCCAGGAGGTAGATAAATACCAGATGGAGCGTATCAACCAGCTCACCAAGGAACTCCAGGAGTTGAAGAAACAGATTAAGAAGTAAGCTCTTATCAAACTTATAAAATGGTAATCTGGAGCAGAAGACTCCTGATTACCATCAGCGAAAATAAATAGTCAAAAAAACACAAATAAAAACAAAAAACAATGAAAAAGATTTTTAAGTATTCAATGCTTTTTGCAGCTGCCTTGACACTGTCATTAGGTTTCACAAGCTGCAGTGATGACAATGACGAGCCAGAGACTCCATCAACTGTCAATCCAGACTTGAATGGTACTGACGCTATGGTATCAGAAGCTTGTACTAACTGGACAGAAGCCCGTAAGAACTGGGAGTGGTCTGAGGCTTTCCTCTTCGGTCCTGCTACAGACTTCGGATTGGACCCACACACTGACACATGGCCATTCGACCGCGTACAGTTTGATAAGTACATGAAGAAATACAATCCAGCAACCGACGAGGATGATGCAGCCCTGATTGATGATGCGATTGCAAATGGTCAGAACCTGACAGGTTTCCACGCTGTAGAGTATCTGATTTTCCGCGATGGTGAGGCTCGCAAGATCAAGGATATGACAGCCAATGAAGTTTACTTCGCTCAGAGCGCAGCAAAGGATTTGTATCTCAGCTCTTTGAAGTTGGTTACCGCATGGGGCGGCGAATTGTCAGAGGCTGAGCAGAAGATTATTGATGATGCTGAGTTTGAATCAAAGAACTACGGTGAGGATTTCATGACTGCAGGTGAGCCAGGTTCTAAGTACTCTTCTATCACCTTGGCAACACGTGAGATCATTGCTGGTGCCAACGAGATCATCGGTGAGGTACGTGACTCTAAGATTGGTGCTCCTGCTACAGGTGAGGACGTTAACTATATCGAGTCTCCATTTGCTCACAACTCTATCATTGACTTCTATGATAACATCATGTCTTGCAAGCATGCCCTCTATGGCGGTTGGAATGTAGTTGACCAGCCAACGGCAACTTCACTTCTGGGTGTTTGCCTCAAGGTAAACAATGCAGATATGAAGGCAGCTGCACAGAATGCACAGACCAAGCTGGATGCAGCCCTTAACAAGATCAGCATCATGAAGAAGCCTTTCGTTCAATTCTACACAGACCAGAGTGCAAAGGATGCAATGGCTGCACTTGATGAGTTGGAAAAAGCACTCGATGCACTTGATGGAGAAATCGAGAAATTCTCAGGCAACGCAACACTCGAGGCTGAGTTCAAGAAGGTAAACGAGGCATTCGTCAAGAACACCGTTATCCCAACCTACCGTGCTCTTGCTGATAATGACTTGAAACTCCTCAACTCATTGAAGAAGATTACTTGGAAAAAGTAATTCCGCTTTCTAAAATACGAAAATATGCAGATCAAATGTTGGTAGCCTTTTTTTAAAAAGACTACCAACCTTTTGCGTAATAAAACAGATACGGGAAAAAAACGTAGCAAAATACGTGAATCATATAAAGTAAATTTACAACATTATGAAAAAAAGACAATTAATTCCATTATTTTGCGCCGCTCTGGCTATGATGAGCTGTAGCGACAGCAAATCATCAGTAGATGATGTGATTGATCTCGGTGGAGGTGGCAGCACTTCTGAAAAGTCAGAAGAGTATTATGCTGGTGGCAAGCTTGGTACAACGACACTCCAGGGTGCCAATGCCTACAAGCAGCCAACTCCTGCCGTAGAGCAGCAAGGTTTCGGAGCAGCCTTCCAGATTGGTGAGGCACTCTTTGAGCGCGACTTCAATACCAATACCGTTGGTGCGTTTAAAGGTCTTGGTCCGCTCTATGTACGTCAGGGATGCCTCTATTGCCATCCTGCATACGGTCATGGCAAGCGCCAGGAGCGCTACAGATACTCAGATATGGGTAACGGATACCTGCTGGTTATCTACGACAAGAAGACCAACGCCTACATCTACTCTGTAGCAGGTATGCCACAGACTGGTGCTGTAGAACCATTCAAGCCACAGATTGATGAAAAGAAGATCAATATCGAGTGGAAGCACTATACAGACGAATGGGGCAACAAGTTTGCTGATGGCGAGACTTACGACCTGATTTATCCTGAGGTAACCATCCCTGCAGATGCCTATTACTCACCAGTTACCGTGATGAGAGACGGCAAGGAAGTAGTGATTCCAAACGATCAGGTAGCAGAAGAAATCGGTATCCGTCTTGAATCTACCATCGGTATCTATGGTACAGGTCTTACTGATGCCATTCCTGATGAGGAAATCACCAAGCAGTGGGAATCTGAGAGCAAGTATTTCAATTCTGTGGGCAAGACTGATGCCTTGAACCCAGCTATGTGGAACCAGGCTGAGAACAAGTGGAACAGCTACTATTCCAATTCTTTGCAGGGAGACGGTACCAAATATGTCCGCCGCTATACATACGCTTTGAGCCGTGGTCCGCTGCTCGATGCTGCCGGTGCCAACGCCATCTGGAACATCACCAATGTTACCCGTCCAGACCGTCGCTACCACTACCTCAGTCTTGATGGCAAGATTTATGCTACCACAGCCATGAACGATGCTGACGTACAGAAGGGTTTCCCTGAGTATATCAACAAGGTTGACCCTGAGAAGAAGCATGCCAACTGGCACACCGACGATGTAAAGAAGAACATCTACAACTACTTGATGGCAAAAGACCTCGATGTAGAGATGACTGGCGAGCAGTATAAGAACTTCATGGTATGGCACCGTGGTCTGGCTGTTCCTGCAGCCCGCAACGTGGGTACCGAGAAGTATAAGGAGGGCAAGAAACTCTTCTCTGAGATTGGTTGTGCATCTTGTCACCGTCCATCCTGGACAACTGGCGAAGACAACATTCAGGATCCAAACAAGTACTTGACCAACAGCGATATGCCTCGCTACGCCAACCAGAAGATCTGGCCATATACCGACTTCGTACAGCACCGTCTCTTCATGGAGAACGACATCCGTACCGGCTGGTGCCGCACCACTCCACTCTGGGGTCGTGGCTTGTCTAAGCTCTGTACAGGAGCCGAGGACCGTCTGCACGACTGCCGTGCCCGCAACACGCTGGAGGCTATCATGTGGCATGGCAATGCCAAGAGTGATGCCCGCTTTGCTATCGAGAAGTTCCGTAACCTCACTTCAGATCAGCGAGCAGCCATCATCTTCTTCTGCGAATCCATTTAAACTTCTATAAAAAGCCACATACTTCCTACCCCAGACGGGGGACAGAAGCATGTGGCCTTCACTGTGCTACAACAATACATTATATGATTTCAAAATATACAAAAACAGCGGGATTATTATCTTTAAGCTTAGCATGCATCTCTTGCAGCAACAGTACATCAACATCAGACGTAGATGACATCATCGACATTGGTAAACCTACCGAAAAGAAAGATATGCCAGAAGACTACTATACTGGCGGAGAACTCGGAACAGTTTTCAATCTCTCTTCAGCCGCTTACGAGCAACCAGCTCCGGCTATTGAGAAACAGGGGCTTTCACATGCATTCTCTATGGGAGAATACTTCTTTGAAAAGCCTTTCACACAAACAGAAGAACCATTCAAGGGCTTAGGCCCACTCTATATACGCTCTTCATGCCAACACTGCCACCTAGGATACGGACATGGCAAGCGACAGACCAAATATGATTCAAACCAACAGGGAAACGGCTATATCCTCATGATTACCGACGAAAACGACATCGTGGTCCAGTCGTTCGGATGGGTAGCCATGGGAAAGGCTACGGCTCCTTTCAAGCCACAGTTTGATGAGAAGAAAGTAAATATCGACTGGAATGAATACACCGACGAATGGGGCAATAAATTTGACGACGGCGAGACTTACTCTCTCATCTATCCAGAGGTAACTCTGGAAGAAGGTTGCATCTATGGAAAGCTCATAGACAAGGATGGAAAGGAAGTGCCGATGTCGAAGGCAAAAGTAAGACTGGAATCAACCATCGGTTTTATAGGCACAGGTCTCATTGATGCCATCCCAGACGAGGACATCCTGCAGCAATACCGCAACGAAGGCAAGCATGCTACCCTCAATCCCCAATTTTGGAACAATGACACGAAAGATTTCGTGAAGAATCCAGACGGAACGCTGGCTGTAGAGAATGGAGGTATCGTCTATAAGTTTGACTATGCACTAGACCGTGCCTCAGTGATGAGTGATGCTTCGTTCTGGGAAGTTCAAAACGTAACACGAGATGATTTCCGTTCGCATTATATACCTAAGGAATACTGGCAGTTTGCCGCACAGGATCCTGAGGTAACCAGCAAATTCTACGAGTATTATCCAGAATGGAACAAAACAGGAGACCCTGCCAAAGACATCATTACCTTCGGAAACGCAACAGACCTGCCCGTAGAGATGAAAGAATCAGACTACATCAACTATATGGTATGGCACCGTGGTATTGGTATTCCTGCAGCCCGAAATACGACAACAGAAGATTTCAAGGAAGGCAAGAAGCTTTTCAGCCAGATAGGTTGTGCCAACTGTCACCGACCTACCTGGACAACCGGAGAAGACAAGATAAGAGACCCATACAATCGTTTCAGCTCAGACGATACCCGTATGGTTCACTATCCCAACCAGAAGATCTGGCCTTATACCGATCTGGTACAGCATCGATTGTTCATGAAGAACGATCTTCGTACTGGCTGGTGCAAGACGGCACCACTTTGGGGACGTGGACTCATGCAGATATGTGCAGGACATTCTGACAGATTGCACGACTGCAGGGCACGCAACACACTGGAAGCCATCATGTGGCATGGTTGTTGCTCAGAAGGAGGCAAGAGCGATGCTCACTGGGCGGTAGAAAACTTCCGCAAGCTGAGCAAAGAACAGCGCCAACAAGTTATCAAATTTGTAGATTCTATTTAAATGAACAAGCTTAAGAGTTTTATAATCAGTTTAGCCGCCATCATCATCATTGTGATGATGGCAGCTACCTTTGTTGAGAATTCCAAGGGAACCGCATTTGCCCAGACCCATATCTACAGTTCGCTGTGGTTTGTCATAGCATGGGCTATTCTGGCGGTAGTCAGCTTCATCTATATGCTGAAGCATCGCCTGTTCCGCCGTATCTCTGTATGGATGGTCCACATGGCATTCCTTATCATCCTGCTGGGTGCACTCACCTCCTGGCTTACCTCTAAGAGCGGTGATGTCTATCTGCGTCAGGGAGTACCAAGCAAGGAACTGGTGCTGAAAGACAAGACCACCGAACAACTTGACTTCACCTTGAAGCTGAAAGACTTCAAGGTCATCAACTATCCGGGCACCGATGCACCGATGGATTATGTTTCGGAAATCACAGCCGACAACGAACCCGTGAATATCTCAATGAACAATATCGGACAGTATCAAGGCTACAGATTCACCCAGGCTGGCTATGATGAGGACATGAAGGGCACTCACCTGGGTGTATATTATGATCCCTATGGGATAGCTATCACCTACATAGGCTATTTCATTCTGTTCGTAGCATTGCTTAATATGCTCATCAGCAAGCGTACCAACATGCGTAGATTCTATCATCTTGCCGTAGATCAGCAGGCTGCCAAGGCACTCCTGCTTACCATATTGCTGGCTATGCCGGCATTCCTGTCACCTGTCCAGGCACAGGAACTGAGAAAAGTAGATAATCAGATAGCTGATGACTTCGGCAAAATTTGCGTACTCTACAACAGCCGCATCTGCCCTATCAATACAGTAGCCACCACCTTCGTCACCAAACTCAGCGGCAAACCATCCTGGAACGGGATGACTGCCAACCAGATTTTCTGCGGCTGGGTATTTGATGTAGCCAACTGGGAAAATGCTAAAATGATTGAAGTGAAAAGCAAAGAGGCTCAGGAGGTACTGGGAATAACCGGCAAGTGGGCTAGTTTTTCTGATTTCTGGAACCAATACAACGAGTACAAACTCGACAAGCCGCTGAAGGAGGCTTACCGTAGCGGCAACAAGGAACTGCAGAAGAACCTCCGTGATGCAGATGAAAAATTCAACATCATCAGAATGCTCTATAATGGCGAACTGCTTCGCATGTATCCCTATACCGACAAGAATGGCAATATCACATGGCTGGCACCGGGCGAAAAGAACGTCCATGGCTACCTGCCACCTAAGGAGTGGTACTTTGTAAGGAAATCCATGGATTATCTTGCCGAAAGTATCATCATGAACAATGAGGATCGGGCCAAGACACTGATCAGCAAGATATACGATTACCAGCACATTCGTGGAGAAAAGGTGATTCCTTCGCAGACTGCCATCTATGCAGAACTGACATACAACGTCATCAACACCCTGCGCTGGCCTATCATACTCTATCTTACCGTGGCACTCCTGGCTGTCATCGCTTCTACCATCAGACTCAACGACAGGAAGAGGAAGATTCAGACCATCATCAGTACATCGCTTGCAGGAATCATGCTGCTGCAGACTACCATTGTTATCGGATTAAGATGGTATATCTCAGGCCATCTGCCTATATCCAATGGTTATGAGACGATGCAGTTTCTGGCATGGTCGGTATTGTTGATTACCTTATTGTTGAGAAAACGATTCAGCATCATCCTGCACTACGGACCTTTATTGGCTGCATTTGCGCTATTGGTAGCCATGATTACAGACAGCAATCCGCAGCTCACCCAGCTGATGCCGGTATTGCAGTCACCATTACTGTCGGTACATGTCATGGTTATCATGTTTTCTTATGCGCTGTTCGGCTTGATGGCATTGATAGGCATTCAGGGCATTATCGCCCATATCAGAAAGGACACGGCATCGGAGTCAAAGCTTGCAGCCCTCTCCCAGTTTCTGCTCTACCCTGCCGTAGCGCTGATAGCAGTAGGAATCTTCATCGGTGCCATCTGGGCAAATGTCAGTTGGGGAAAATACTGGAGTTGGGATGCCAAGGAAACATGGGCTCTCATCACCATGCTCATCTATGCAGCTCCTCTTCACAACGACATCAGGTGGATGCATAAGCCGCTGCATATACATATCTATATGCTTATCGCCTTCCTCAGCGTACTGATGACCTATTTCGGTGTGAACTACTTCTTGCCGGGTATGCATTCGTATGCATAAAAAAATGAAATAGGCTTCGATGGCAAATGAAGCCTATTTCATCATACAACGAAAGTACTTTCATGAGCACATGAAAGTACTTTCGTTTTTTATTGCTTTTTCTACTATATGCTACCTGCCGGATATCCGCCTCATGCACCAGGCCTACGTCACCCTTGCCTTCCTGAGTATCGCCATGACCTACTTCGGTGTGAACTATTTCCTCACGGGCATGCACTCGTATGCATAGCCCGCCGGAAAGCAGAATATAATAGATAGATTCTATGAAATAATAGCCATAATCTTTCGTCTATCTATTATAAAAACCGTATCTTTGCAGCAAAATTCAAATAAACAAGATTAAAATGGAAACAAGAAAAGAAATTGCAGCAGAAAAGAAGCGTTGTGGATCTCATAACTGTACCCAGGCAGTGGTTTGTACCTATTATGATTATACAGGTATCGACGAAGATACCCTCAAGAATGTGGGCAATGCCTTTGCAGCGGGAATGGGAAATATGGAAGGAACCTGCGGTGCCCTCGTAGGAGCAGGTGTGGTATTGGGTCTTGCCACCAAGGATAAGGCAAAGGCTATCAAGGCGATGCGACAGATTATGACCCAATTCCAGCAGCGCAACGGAGCTACCCAGTGCAGGCTTCTCAAGGGCGTAGGTACGGGAAAGGTCCTCAGAGAATGCCCGCTCTGCGTAGCCGATGCGGCAGAATTTCTGGAAGAGCAGTTGGATAAACTAACCGATCAGTAGAAAACGATGGCAAAATACAAGGCTCAATGCGAGCACGACCGCTGCGTGGCATGTGGTGTTTGCGTAAAGGTGTGTCCCAAGGATGCCATCAGCATCTACCGGGGATGTTATGCAGTAGTGAATGAGGATCTGTGCATAGGTTGCGGCATCTGTGAAAGGAATTGTCCGGCAGGAGTCATGCACAAGGTATTGAGATAACAGATAAAAAGCATTTTTATGGCAAGACAAAAAAGCAAGAAGTGGAGTGATTATCTGTGGCTGGTATCTGCCACCTATTTCACCCTTGGATTCTTCAATATCGTGTTTGCATGGCTGGGAGTCATCTGTTTTATGATTCCGCTGTTCATGGCTGTTTTCGGAGGCGGCAAGGGATATTGCAACAACTATTGTGGGCGTGGTCAGCTTTTCCTTCAAATAGGAAACATCCTGGGATGGTCGCGCAGGAAGGTAGCACCAAGATGGTTATCATCCAAATGGTTCCGTCATGGATTCCTGCTATTCTTCATGTTCTTCTTCATCCAGATGATCATCCTCACAGTGATGGTGGCAAAGGGTGCAGAGAATCTCCATCAGACCATTCACCTGCTATGGAGCTTTGATGTTCCCTGGCACTGGGCATATCCTGTAGAGATAGAACCCTGGAAGGCTCAATTTGCCTTCGGTCTCTATGGCATCATGCTCACCTCGCTGATAGTGGGTGTGCTACTCACCATCTTCTATCGCCCTAGAACCTGGTGTGTTTTCTGTCCGATGGGCAACATGACTCAACTCATCTGCAAACTCAAGGCAAGATAAGCCCTGTACTTGGCTGATATAAATAGAATAGCGATATGAATTTACAGCAACTGAAATATATTGTGGCACTCAACCGCTTTCGCAATTTTGCGAGAGCAGCAGAGGCTTGCCTGGTTTCGCAGCCCACGCTCAGTGCCATGCTTGTGAAACTGGAGGAAGAACTGGATACCCGTATCTTCGAAAGAAACAACAAGACCGTATCTCCCACTGCATCAGGCAAGAAGATTATCCGTCAGGCAGAAACGGCATTGCAGGAGATAGAACGCATCTCGGAAATCGTGATGGAAGATAAGGGAGAGATAGGCGGAAGACTGTCGCTCGCCGTGGGTCCAACCATTGCCCCCTACATCCTGCCCAAGTTCATCAGACACTATCGGGAAAACTATCCATCGGTGGATCTCAACATTCAGGAACTGAAGGCTGATTTCATGCTCGATTCCCTGCTTCGTGGTGAGACGGATGCCGGCATAGCCATCTCCGACAATATCCGTGAAGGCATTCTGGAGATACCGCTCTACACGGAGAAGTTCTATGTGTATCTTGCCGAGAGCTGCTGGCGCAAGCTCCCTGTTTTCAAGCCAGAGAATCTGGAGTATGAGAACATGTGGATTATGAAGGAGGCACAGTGTCTGCGCAACAGTGCCTTTTCGTTCTGCAAGGCGCGCAGCAAGGGTCATCATATCTATGAGGCAGGCAGCATCGAGACCCTGATAAGGATAGTGGATGAGAATGGTGGCTTCACCATCATTCCAGAGATGCACCTCCCCTTCCTGAGTGAGGAGCAGAAGAGGAATGTAAGAAAGATAGAAGGAGATTATCTGTCGCAGCGGCGCATATCGCTCTATATCAGGGAGGATTACATCCGTGAGCGGATGCTGAACACCCTAGTCGATACCCTCAAGATATTCATTCCGGAGGAGATGATGGGAGAAGGCATCAGGAAATACGGCATCAGGTTGTAACCTTTAAATGAATAGACTCCATCTATCGCCGCATTGACTGAGTGATTTGGTGGAATGCCGGATTCTTCTTATCTTCGCACCGATAAAAACAAGTAATAACTTTTAAATATCAATAATGATGGAAAAATTCAATGAAATGATTAACGGCGAACAGCTGACAAAGGGAGATTTCTTGGCGAAATCTCCCTTTATCTTTTTCAAAAAGCAGCTATAATTTCTTGATTTCATCTAGTGACAACTGGGTTGCTGCTGCCACTTGCTCGGCAGACAAGCCCATTGCAAGAAGGCGATGGGCAGTGGCCTTCTTCTCATCTTTGGCTCCTTCGGCACGACCTTCTTCTCGACCTTCGGCACGACCCTCGGCACGACCCTCGGCACGACCTTCTTCTCGGCCATCGGCATGACCCTCCTGCCAGCCATCATCATAACCCGTCTTGATAACGCTGCGCTGATAGCGCAGATTCTCCATGTGACGGACATAGTCGTTCTTTTCCGCTACGGTCAACTTATCTATGTCCAGGCATTTGCGGGCATCAGCCAAACCTGGAGCCTGGGCAGCCTCGCTGATCTCGCCAGTCTTGAGAAACTCGATCCATTCATCCAGATTGTTCACCGCCAGCTTATCAAAGTTGTTCACGCAGAGCAGATAATACTCCGGGAATATGTCTCCGGCTTCGCGATTAGTCTTGCGACCCTGAGGGATTTCATCACCGAAAAAGAGTTCACTCTGTCGGTTGGAGAGTTTCAGGATATCATTCGGCTGATGCAGTCCTTGGAACATCGTCTTGCCATGATATACATAATCCTTGGCCTGTCCCAATGTGAAATACACGATATTGATGGAATATACCTTGCGCACCTTGTCGTAATCATCGCCCAGACTGATATTATCTGTGATTACCTTGGAAACTCCATAGAGCATACGGTGGAAATAGGTATGTTCCCGGGTATTCTGTATCTCGAAGATGATGAATTCTCCCTTCTCATTTTCTGCCAGGATATCCACTCTGTTGAATTTATCATTCTCGGTCTGCTGATTGCTCTCACTATCTAGGAATCGGTTGATCTTGAATTTCTCGTTCAGCAGCGAACACATAAAGCCTTCCAGCACGGCATAGTTTGCCTTGTTGCGAAGCAGGCGCTTCATCGCCCAGTCAAATCTGATATAATTTGCCATATTCTTCCTCCATCTATTAATTTTCAGCTGCAAAGTTACGACTTTATTTTAAGACACCAAAGCTTTTCCTCTGATTTTCTTGCGTAACTAGAATAAAAACTTATCTTTAGAGCGCTATCATATCCCCAGAATATAAAGAGGTTAGGACATTTTTTGACGGCCGATTGCAAATCAGCCGGAACGCCTAACGGAGGAAAGACATATCCGGCGCTACGTCAATAGACTTCATCTATCGCCACATAGACTGAATAATTTGGTGGAATGCCGGATTCTTCTTATCTTTGCACCGATAAAAACAAGTAATAACTTTTAAATATCAATAATGATGGAAAAATTCAATGAAATGATTAACGACGAACAGCTGACATTGGTAGATTTCTTCGCTACCTGGTGCGGACCTTGCAAGATGATGCACCCTATCCTGGAACAGCTGAAGGAGAAGATGGGCGATGACATCAGAATTCTGAAAGTAGATGTAGACAAGAACGAGGCACTGTCCATGCAGTACCGCATTCAGTCGGTCCCTACCCTCATGCTCTTCAAAAAGAGAGAAATGCTCTGGCGACAGAGCGGAGCCATGAGCCTAAATGATTTGATGCAGAAAATTTCGCAGCTGCAATAATAGCCCTGCTGAAAACGAAATCCATTCCCCCACACTCTTTTTATGTTTTTTTAATATCCTACGGTCACAATTGTTACCGTAGGATTATTTTTAAAGCCGTAATTTTGCAGCCGGAAACCAGGAATGGCAGATTGCCGCCTGGAAGAAAACATTAAAATAACTCATTAATTTATAGCAATATGACAGAAAACAAGATGTTCTGTTTCCAGTGTCAGGAAACAGCTAAGGGTACAGGCTGTACCATCAAGGGTGTTTGCGGTAAGGAGGCTACAACTTCCAAGTGGCAGGATCTGCTGCTCAGCGTGGTTCGTGGCATAGGAACCATACAGCATAGCATAGGCAAAGAGCCGACACCAGAGGTAACCCGTTTCCTCACGGATGCACTCTTCACCACCATTACCAACGCCAACTTCAACGACCAGGATATCCTGCAAAAGGTAGATAAGGGCATCGTACTGAAGAAACAGCTGCTGCAAAAGGCGGCAAGCATGAATATCCACCTCCCTGCCTATCAGGAGGTAACCTGGGGTGGCGAGAAGACAGACTATGAGGCTGAGGGTGCCCGTGAATCCGTGCTCCGCCACGAGAATCCAGATATCCGCTCGCTCAAGGAACTCACCATACTCGGCCTGAAGGGTATGGCGGCATACTACGAGCACGCAGCCCATCTGGGAGAAGAGAACAGCGAAATCATCAGCTTCATCTGCCGTGCACTCGCCACCATCAGCAACCCTGATGCTGATATGAACACGCTGCTGGGCGTGGTACTCGAAACAGGAAAGTACGGCGTGGATGTGATGGCACTCCTCGACAAGGCCAACACCCAGGCTTACGGCAATCCGGAACTCACCCGGGTGAACATCGGCACAGGCAGCAATCCGGGTATCCTCATCTCCGGTCACGACCTGAAGGATATCGAAGATCTCCTCATCCAGACCGAAGGCACGGGCATCGACGTCTATACCCATGGCGAGATGCTTCCTGCCCACTACTATCCGCAGCTCAAGAAGTACAAGCATCTGGTGGGCAACTACGGCAATGCGTGGTGGAAACAGAAGGAGGAATTCGAGAGCTTCAACGGTCCTGTAGTCTTCACCACCAACTGCATCGTGCCGCCATCGCCATCGGCAGGCTACAGGAACCGCGTCTTCACCACCAACTCTACCGGTTTCCCTGGCTGGAAGCATATCCAGGCGGGTGCCGACGGCCACAAGGACTTCTCCGAGGTGATTGCGCTTGCCAAGACCTGCCAGCCACCTAGGGAGATAGAGACAGGCGAGATCATCGGCGGTTTTGCGCATGCCCAGGTCTTTGCCCTGGCAGACAAGATAGTAGAGGCTGTGAAGAGCGGAGCCATCCGCAAGTTTGTGGTGATGAGTGGCTGCGATGGCAGAATGAAGAGCCGCAACTACTACGAGGAGTTTGCCAAGGCGCTGCCTCAGGATGTAGTGATACTCACCAGCGGCTGTGCCAAGTTCAAGTACAACAAGCTCAATCTGGGCGACATCAACGGCATTCCTCGTGTGCTGGATGCCGGTCAGTGCAACGACTCCTATTCCTGGGCGGTTGTGGCATTGAAGCTGAAGGAGATCTTTGGAGCCAGCGACATCAACGAACTTCCTATCTTCTTCAATATTGCCTGGTACGAGCAGAAGGCAGTCATCGTACTTCTTGCCCTGCTGCATCTGGGCGTAAAGAACATCCATCTGGGTCCTACGCTCCCAGCCTTCTGTTCACCAGCCGTACTGAAGGTACTGGTAGATACCTTTGGCATTGCCGGAAACGGAACGGTAGAAGAGGACATCAAAAAATATATAGGATAAGAACAGCAGCTACTGAGTTAAGGGAGAATCTGTAAAACTCCGGGAAAAAATCAAAAGATAAGTTTTCATGTTTAAAAGGCACTTTGCAATAACACTCTCGATAGTGTTGCAAAGTGCCTTATTTTTTGAGCGAACAATAAATCGGGGGAAAATGCGTTATTGAATATAAAACTTAAATGTATGAAAGAATCAATATTCGTTACCTTGCAGAAATGCACAGTGTTTGAGGGGTTTACTCCAGAGGAAATCAGAGAGGCACTGTCGATGGTAAGCTACCGGATGGTGGAGCTTGCTGCCAGGGAAACCTATGTGCTGGCAGGAATGCCCTGCAGATATGCCGACATCATTGTCGAGGGGGAGATGATAGCCCGCATGTCGGGATTGTCGGGCAAGCAGGCCCAGATAGATAGGCTGGGAGAATCGATGCTGATTGCCCCTGCCTATATATTCGCACATAATAACGAGATGCCCGTAAGCGTGGAGACAAGCAGGAAGACTACCCTCCTGCGCATGAGGCCTTCGGAACTGAAACTGCTGATAGATACCGACGAACGCATACGCTGGAACTTCATCCAGCACCTGTCAAGGATAGATATCTTCCTTTCGCAGAAAATGCGCATGCTCTCCCTTTTCTCCGTCAAGGAGAAGGTGGCGCAATACCTCATCAAGATGGCCATCGAACAGCAGAGTAGAACCATCCATCTGGATGTCAGCCGACAGGAAATGGCGGATATCTTCGGTATCCAGAAGTTCTCGCTCCTCCGCTGCCTCTCCGAATTCGAGGAGAAGGGTGCCATCAGGATTGAGGGCAAGACCATCACCATACTCAACTCGGATGAAATGAAATAAGCTGTTTCTCGCCGAGATGGTAGCATAAAAACCACCCACTCCCCGAGAGTGTAGCAACACCAGGAAAGATGGTTTCAGATATCGGCATATAGGGTGCTTGCAGGAGGCATATTGGGCATCAGCCTACACTCAATATAGCATTAGCCTACGCCATATACGGCATGAGCTTGCATCATATATGACGTAAGCAATCATCATATATGACGTAAGCAATCATCATATATGGCACTCAAAAGCAGGATAATAGTAAGCCTCTTTCAAAAATACTCTTCACTCTTCACAAAAATAGCATAAGTGTTTGTATCTAAGGAATTTGTGCGGGTGAAGAGTAAAAAGAAGAGTGGTGCTTTTATAAAAAACTCCCGACGTATCGTTTTGTGCCTGGCAATGGCAGATTATTGCCCTGGTAAGGGGCAATGTTGTGCCATAGTGAGGCAATAAGCGCTACAAGCCGCTTTACGCCTCGTCAGTACTATCATGGCGATCTCTCAGTAACGTCTTTGCGCCTTGTAAGTACTATCGCTGTTGCTTGTAAGCACTATCGCTGTTGCTTTGTTTTTACGAAAAAAGTCTTCGGAGTAACCTTTACTTGTTGAGTGATAGAAAAAAAGACCACCATTTGAGTTTGATATTCAACTCAGATGGTGGTCTTTATTTTTATTGATGAGTACTGAGTTCCTAGATGATGTACTCAGTACTTTTTGTTTTTAATAACCGTCGTTCTGCTTCAACTGCAAGTTAGCATCACGTGCACCCTGTGGGATTGGGAGATAACGGTTGGTGGTCTTGAATACACGATCCTCAATCTTCTTGTCAGCTGCAGAAGCATTTACATTGATAGTAGCACGCATGCCAGGAGCCACAGACTTATCCATGCTCACTGTACCAACCTGACGCTCCAATGTGCAGTTCAACAGAGTCTCAGCCAACATCTTTCCACTGGCATCCTTCCAGCGCAGGATATCTGCACGGCGGATACCCTCACCTGCGAACTCAACACCACGCTCGCGACGAATCAACTCGCGAAGCTTCTCCTTGGTATTGTACTTAGCTTCATCCACATTAGGCATACCTACACGGTTACGAACCATATTCAGATAGGTATAAACCTGAGCAGAAGGACCGTTCAATTCATTCTCTGCCTCGCAGTAAGTAAGCAATACTTCTGCATAGCGGAAGACGATAGGCTGGCAAGTGGTGTTCCAGATGTCAGAATACTGGTTCATAGGTGCCAAGTACTTACCCCAGGTCAAACCAGTCTTTGAACTGTTGTCGGCTGCGGTGTAAAAATTGGCATTAGAAGCTCCATTTACAGTCTTGTCAAGCGAATTGTAGATAGCCTCTTTACCATTACCATTGATGTAGTCACAACCTGGATAGATGACAGTCATTGCCATACGTGGGTCACGGTTGTTGAATGGATGGGTAGGATCATAGCCAGAACCCGGCTCGTCCTTGGTCAAACCGTTTGCCATTTCATAGGTGTCGATCAAGCCGTAGCTAGGAACGATAGAAGACCAACCACCATCAGCATTGTTGTACATACGGCCGATCACATTGTTCTCGTAGTCGTTTTCTACAGCCTGAACGGCAAGGATGATTTCCTTGGAATCCTGACCTGCTACATTGAACAGGTTAGCATAGTCTGGATCCAGCTCATACTGATTCAATGCAATGATCTTCTCTGCACGATCTTTAGCTGTAGCATAGTCTCCATAATAGAGAGCCTCTCGCATACGGAGAGCCAGAGCTGCACCCTTGGCGATGCGACCACGGGCTGCAGGAGTTACATTGATATCGTTTACCAACTCGTCGAGTTCCTTCTCGATATACTCCTTCACCTCCTGTTCGCTTTTACGTGGAACCATAGCTTCCTCTGCAGTAGCATAGCTTTCGATGATAGGTACACCACCATAGTTCCAGTTCATCAGGAAATAGCGGTAAGCGCGAATCCAACGAGCCTGAGCCATAATGTCTTTCTTGGCAGTTTCTGGCATAGAACACTTGTCTATGTTAGCCAACAGCTCGTTGACGCGACGGATGCGTGAGAAGTCGTACCAGTCTCTACCATTTGATGCGGTCACAGTACCATTACCGATAGGAGTATAACCCTCCCAGGAGAACTGGTCGTAACCGAAGTCACTAGTTCCATCCCAATACAGGAGGAAACCATCCCAACCCCAACCGGAGTTGTACTGGTCTTGCCAGTTGTTGTAACAGCCAACGAGGAACTTGTCTGCATCGTCCTGGGTCTGCCAGGTGCTGACAGGTGAAAGGGCATCCTTTGGGGCTGTATCGAGGAAATCGGAGCATGAGGTTGCCAAGAGGGCGGTCATGCCGATGAATATATATTTCTTAAGATTTCTCATGATAATATCCTTTTTAAGTTATTAGAATGTTACGCTCAAACCGAATGAGTGAGTGCGGAGCAATGGATAAGAGCTGAGTCGCTGGCTCGTTGCCTCTGGATCCACGTTGATGTCGAGGTCGTCGATTGTGAACAAATTCTCGCAAGAGTAGTAAACACGTACCTTGTTGACATGAAGGAAATCGAGTGCCGACTTAGGAAGTGAGTAACCCAGCTGCAAGTTCTTCAAACGGCAATAAGATACATTCTTGAGCCAGAATGTAGAAATCACCTGACGGGAAGAGCTAGGAGAGTTTGTATTGGTGAACAATCTTGGCATCTTAGGATTTGACTTGTTGTAAGTCCAGGAGTCTCTCCAGATGGTTGCTGGGTGAGAGCTGTCGCCCACAAAAGCACCTTCTACCTCGTATGCATCGAAGTAGCGGTAAGCCTTAAACTGTCCGTTGAAGAACAGAGAGAGGTCGAAGCCCTTCCAAGCTGCGTTCAGGTTCAAACCGAAGGTCCAGCGAGGAACAGAACTGCCTGCATAGAAACGGTCGTTCTCTGCATCAATCTTGCCATCACCGTTGATATCCGCATATCTCAAGTCACCAGCCTTGAAGCTGCCACCGCCGAAAGGACAAGCACCCTTTGAGCCGTCTGCTGGCCAGTATTTGTTCATATACTCCTGTGCCTCAGCATCAGTCTGGAAGAATCCGTCAGCCTTATATACATAGTAGCTGTTGAACTCCTGACCCATAGCGTTGCGCTGGTTGTAGCCAGTACCTACGTATCCCTTACCAGGCATGCTCTCAATCTTATTCTTGTTGTATGCAACATTCAAGCCTGCGCCTACTGTCACCTCACCAAACTTGTCGTTGTAGTTGAGGCTCATCTCTACACCCTGGTTGCGCATCTTACCCACATTGTCAAGATAGCTACCCAAAGCGAACTCGTAAGGAGCATCTACAGAGATCAGGATACCATCTGTAAGACGGTTGTAGTAATCAACAGATGCAGTAATCTTGTTGTCGAGGAATCCCAGGTCAACACCTACGCCCCATGTGTTCGCCTTTTCCCATGTGATGGTGTTGATCTTGTATGAACTCTGGTAGTATCCAGATGTTACCTTGCCATCGAATGCATACTTGGCGTTGATATTGTATGTATTGATAGCTGGATAGTAATCGCTCAAAGCCTCCTGGTTACCCAACTGACCCCATGATCCGCGAATCTTGAAGTTAGAGAGCCAAGACTTGGTACCCTCCATGAAAGCTTCCTCGCTTACACGCCAACCTGCAGAGAATGATGGGAAGTAACCCCAACGATGACCATCTGCGAAACGGCTGGATGCATCAGCACGGAGGTTAGCCTCGAAGAGGTAACGACCTGCAAAGTCGTAGTTAACACGGCCAAACCATGAAAGCATATTCAGCTCACGGGTATTTCCCTGTGCCTGCTGGGTAGATACATCACCGGCATTGATATCGGTAACGCTATTGTTAGGGAAGTTCTTGCGGTATGTGTACCAGTACTTAGAGTCGAATGCCTCTGCATGCCATCCTGCCAAAGCACCAACGGTATGCTGTCCGAAGGTCTTGTTGTAGTTCAGCAATGCCTCGAAGGTCTTGCGCTCCCACTTGGAAACCTGCTCCTGGTGGAAGTTAGGGTCTGTCTTCTTATTCTCATTGTAAACAAAGAACTTCTGGAAGTAGTCGTAGTTCTGGTTGTTGTTAACATAAGATGCACTCAACTTAGCTGTCAAGCCGTCAAGAATCTTGTAATCAACACCGAAGAGACCTGTGAAGTTGGTGTTGCGGCGATATACCTTCAGATCGTTGTCGAGCCATGCAATAGGGCTACCGTCAGAAATGGTTCCCCATGTACCATCGTCATAACGAGCGGTAATCCATGGTGCAATCAAGTTGAGCTGACGGATGATCTGGTCAGAACCACCACCTGCGTATGCAGATGAAGGGTCGGTATAATCGTTCTTGATGTAAGCGAGATTCAGGCGGGCTGTAAGGCGGCTGTTGATCTTCATCTCCAGGTTGGTACGGCCGTTTACCTGCTCACGACCAGCGTGAGGCAAGATACCCGACTGCTTCAGGTAACCAACAGATGCCAGATAGTTTACGCTTTCTGTTGCACCGTTCACGCTTACGTTGTGGTGCTGCAAAGAACCTGTTTTGTAAGCCAGGTCGTACCAGTCGGTATTAGGGAGTGCATTGATTTCCTCTTCAGAGGTGAATTTCTTAGCCTTGCCCTCGCTTTCGAGCGCATCGTTCAGCATGTGGGCATACTCGTATGAATCCAGACGGTCGATGAGACTGGTTGGATTCTGCACACTCACATAACCATTATAAGAAACTTGAGGCTTGCCGCTCTTACCACGCTTGGTAGTGATAAGGATAACGCCGTTGGCAGCCTTGGAACCGTAGATGGCAGCAGAAGCAGCATCCTTCAATACAGAGATGCTCTCGATATCGTTAGGGTCGAGGCTACTCATGGTACCAGACTCTACGCCATCAATCAAAATATAAGGAGAGGAAGAGTTGAGGGTTCCCACACCACGTACGTTGATGCTACCTGAGTCCATACCAGGAGCACCATTGGTACCGCTGATGGTAACACCAGGCATCATACCCTGGAGTCCACTCTGTACGTTCTGGATAGGACGGCTTTCCAAAGCCTTGCTATCCACTGATGATACAGAACCGGTGAGGTTCACCTTCTTCTGTGTACCGTAACCTACAACTACAACTTCATTGAGCTCCTTGTCTTCAGACTTCATGGTAATCTGCATGTTGCTTGCAGCTGTAAGAGTCTGTGGATTGAAGCCGATGTAGGAAATTGTAATCTTGCCATTAGGATTTTTCAGACTGAGGGAGAAATTTCCGTCTAGGTCGGTTACTGTTCCATTGGACGTGCCAACTTCCATCACGGTAACACCGATAAGAGGTTCGCCTTGATTGTCAACAACACGTCCTGTTGCTACTTTCTTCTGCTGTTGGATGCTGGTGGTAGGACGGTTCAAGTTGTCAGCTTTTACCATAGTACCATTTGCAAACGCAGGAGACATGGAAGTCAGCGCACAAATCAGCAACGCTGTCTTCATTTGGTCTTTAGGTTTCATGTTCTTACTCATATTGTTTATGTTAAGAGTTGATGTTTAATAAAGATTTAGTGTATCTACTTATAGTGTATCTACTTAGATCTTAATTCGAGGGCAAAGCTACAAAAAATATATGTAATAAGCAAGGAAAAATGAAAGTTTTTTCTAATAAACGTGAAAAAATGTGTGTTTTTTTCAAAAGTAGGGGAGTTATTGTGGCTCTTTTTCTTTTATACCTTATTTATATATAGTATTTCCCCCCTTAAAGAAAAATATATTTTCCCTTAAGGAAAAAAATAAAAACCCTTAAGGGAAAATATATTTTTCTTTAATGATGGGCAGGAAGGGCTTGGATGGAATTTTTCTCAAGTCTTGATAATGGTATTCATATCCTCTTACTCCTGTCTTCTTTTTTTTACTCTAACATGAAAAAACAGTGGTTATCCCTTCTGTTCTTTCAGTAAATCGCGAATCTCTGCCAGAAGCTTCTCTTCCTGAGTAGGCTCTGGAGCCTTAGGAGTTTCAGCAGGCTTCTCTTCCTTCTTGGCGGTAACCTTGTTCACTACCTTGATGAGCATGAATACACAGAAGGCAACGATGAGGAAGTCGAGAGTGGTCTGGAGAAAATTACCGTAGTTGATGGTTGCCGCCTGAAGCTTCTCGCCACCGATCACCTCTACTGATGGAAGAGTGACTTTGAGGTCGGAGAAGTTGACGCCACCAATGAGCCATCCGATAGGAGGCATGATGATGTCATCTACTACAGAACTTACAATCTTGCCGAAAGCACCACCGATGATTACGCCGACTGCCATGTCGAGCACATTTCCACGCATGGCGAATTGCTTGAATTCATTCAAAAATTTACCCATAGTCTTTAATGTTTATAATGATTAATACTTCCCTTGGAATGATACCTTTTTTGCTTTTCAGTGTACGATGAAGCTTTTTCCCCTTAATATAATTAAGGTGTAAGTTTCAGTTGCAACTTTCACTTTATCTTCTGGTGTCATATTCTACTTCCTTTTAATAATTGCATTTTGCTATATGGAGTTGTCAGTATGGCATCTTAAAGTGCTAAAAATAGGTAATATTCGAGTTCTATCGCCCTTTTTTAACTTATTTAATACTCTATTCGTATGCAAAGTTAGAAATTTTTTTGTAACTTTGCGCTCGAAAAGTAGAAAAAATGCTTGATAGGGATGAAAAAAGGTGTTATCAGCTCCTTCGGATTCGCTTGATAGCTTAAAAGATATAATTTTTAAACTTTTAATTTAAATATTAGAACAATGATTAAGATTGGTATTAACGGATTTGGCCGTATCGGTCGTTTCGTATTCCGTTCTACAGTTGAGGCTGAGAACGCAAAGGAAGTACAGGTAGTAGCTATCAATGACTTGTGCCCAGTTGATTACATGGCTTACATGTTGAAGTATGATACAATGCACGGTCATTTCGATGGTACTATCGAGGCTGACGTTGAGAAGAGCGAGTTGATCGTAAACGGTAACCACATCCGTGTTACTGCTGAGCGTGACCCAGAGAACTTGAAGTGGGATGAGGTTGGTGCTGAGTACGTAGTTGAGTCTACAGGTCTCTTCCTCGCTTACGACAAGGCTGAGAAGCACTTGAAGGCTGGTGCTAAGTATGTAGTACTTTCTGCTCCTTCTAAGGCTGACGCTAACGGTAACCAGGCTGATATGTTCGTTTGCGGTGTTAACACTGACAAGTACAATGGTCAGAAGATCGTTTCTAACGCTTCTTGTACAACAAACTGCTTGGCTCCTATCG
>OIYR01000366.1_pt1 | contig 25335 bp, 24 predicted proteins | sample 1588221 | NCBI WGS metagenome assembly OIYR01 (sample SAMN03283292) | human gut metagenome | biome: human-associated habitat; material: feces | host: Homo sapiens | place: Peru | collected 2012
CAATATCTGAACGGCGTTATGGCAGTGTTCACATTCCATCCATCCGTCGGTCTCATCTAAATCGAGACTTCTGTTGACTATGCCGCAAATCGGGCATTTAACATCTTTCGCATTCAAAACAACACATCTCCCATCGAATCAAGATTATTGTTTAGAGTGATTTTATTACGTGCCGAGCAACGCCTTGTACCTGAAAGCTTCGCAGCTTTATGGTCTTGCCCGGGTACTGCTCCTCGTTTTCGTATTCGAGGATGTAATACCCGCTGTCCTCGTCGTAGCCGGCGTATCGCTTCAGCGTATTCTGGTTGTCTTCATCCAGCGCAACGACTATATCCCCTTCGAGAGCAGGGCAATTACGCTCGATGACAAGCAGATCATCCTCGTCGATTCCGGCATCGACCATGGAATCGCCTTTGGCGCGGAGAATGTAGAAATCCCCCTTGCCAAACATAGAGACCGGGAGGCTGACATACTCCTCAATCGACTCTTCCTCGTCCTCCGGATTGCCACAGCGAATAGAACCTACTAACGGGGCGGATACATAGGCTGTTTTCATTTTGGCGCTCTGGGGGGCAGACAAGATACCTCTGTCGTAATCAATCAGATTTCGGTCACTCAGCTCCTGAAGGTAGCGATGCGTAGTGGATCTGGCAACACCGACACCTTCAGCAACATCGTTGATCGTAGGAGAGCTGTGATGCTCCTGATAATACTTGTTTACGAACTTCAATATCCTGTCCAGAGTCTCTTGATTCTTTGTTCTCATATCAGCACCTCTGTTTCTATATGGGATTTAAAATCCCAAAAGATTTTGGAAATATCCGAATCCATTAATGTATATAACATATTCGGTGTTTTCAAAAACAAAATTGTCGTAATTACAAGTATGACACCGGCAATAATTTCATAAATTTTTAAATAATCTGTTTTTCTATTCATAAAAGTCATCCTATATGCAATATATTATATTAATAATAACATTAAAATAATGTTTATGCAAGCAAAAGGATTATGCGAGGATTGTTGCTATTGGTGTCAGAATATGGCGGAAGTTAAGAATTCCAAACTTATTGTTCATTCACGATACGAGGACAATCACAACAAGGGCACAAATGATTTGAATTGACAAGCTTCGACTTTATTCGACAAGCCGATAACGAAAACAGGTGCAGACTTTGATTTGTTTTTGTGAATTAGTACAATTTTTGCAAAAAAAGTTGACTAAATGTCGAATGTGTGATATAGTGTAGGCACATTAAGAGATGTAGTTAATAGCTTGGTACATTACCGGAAACGGTATGACTTAAAGTTATGAGCTTAATGTGATTTTACTATGGTTGTCAGACCGCAATAAGTACAAAGGTGTAATTGCGGTCTTTTTATTTTCTTAAAATTCAGATAGTGTTTGATAAAATTTGATTTTGGTATTAAGCACAACTTGGGAGTTTGTTTTTATAAAAGTTGCCCGCTACAAAATTTCAAATTGTACCGCACCCTCAACCGGTATGGTTTGCAGTCTTTCTCGGGTGAATAGCTTAAATACTTTTATTGTTCATTACTTTTTACCATTTTTTCCTTTTTGTGCTTTTTATAAATTAAACCGCGTGCTCCCTCAGGCATGCGGTTTAGTTTTTTACGGTCAATAAAATAAATCGATTGTGATTGAAATATTTTTGTATTGTTGTTATAATATACAGTAAATAACTTTTTGGAAAATATTATTGAAGTTATCTACAATTTGTGCTTGTTTTAATGCAAATGGCGATAACGGCATATAACATAAAAGAAAATGGAGAAAATTGATATATGCAGATAAAAGAGTTTTACGGTGTAATCGGAAGCAATTATCAAAAAGTATTTGCAAGACTATGCTCAAATGCAATTATCACAAAGTTTTTAAAGTCCTTTATGCAGGATGAAAGCTACGATAATTTTATTTCGGAATACAAAAAAGGTAATTTGGAGGCTGCTTTCAGAGCGGCGTATATGTTCAAAGGCTTGTGCCTCAATCTCGGATTTGAAAATCTTTCGCAATCAAGTATTGAAATTACCAAGGCTCTCCGTGGCGGAAAAAATGATGTTACTCCGCAAATGATTGAAAAATTAACACAAAATTATAACTTCGTTGTTGAAAACATTAAAAATATTGACGATTGATTGTACATATAAAAAATCCCCGCCTTTTGCATTGCGCTAAGGTGGGGATTTAATTATATAATTAATTATTCGTTGTTGCTTTGAACTCTTTTGAGCATATCTTGAAGAAAAGCGTTTTTGTCCTGCCCGTCTGCCTGAGCAATCGGCTGAACGGCTTCTTCTTTTTCTTCGTATACGGGAACTTCTGGTTCTTGTTCTGCAATTATCGGTTCTGCCGGGGCAGTTGTCAAAACAGGTTCGGCAACTTCAACCTTTGGCTGAATCGGTTTTCTCTTTGCGTTTGTTGAAAATGAGTCAAAAAATTCCTTGTACTCTTCGGCAACAATTTTTGCCTTGTCTGCGTTTACGGATTTGATATTTTGAATATCATCCATAGATTCGGCAATGAGTGTAGCCTTTTTAATCATAGCGTCCGTGTTTGCGGAAACAGCATTGATTTGCTTTGTGAGATTTGCAAGCAAAGCTTTAACATCCGTGTTGATGAGATTGTAAGCGTTGATTGCTCGCTGTGCCTCTGCCTTTGCCTCTGCCGAAACGCTTTCGATTTTTTGCAAAAATTCCTGCGAGCCTGCTTTTGCATCGTCGGTTATCTTTGCACCGCTTTCGTACGCCGAATAGAAGATTTGACCGATGCTTGAGATGTAGTCGTTGTTTGACTGCTCGCTTTCTTCAAGCTGTTTTCTCAAATCGGCAACAAGAGCTTCAAGCGTTGCCGTTTCGTTTTTAAGCTTTGCGGCTTCGGTTTGGTACTTGTCAGCCTTGAGTGCATTGTGCTCGGCAAGGTCAAGTGCTTTTTTTAATATTTCGTTTTCGCTTTCAAGCTTGGCAACATATTCGTTAACCGATTTTTTATTATAACCGCCCATAAATGCGGATTTAAATTCTGCCATTTGTATCTCTCCTTTAACTTGGATAATATATTATATCACAAAAAGGCAACAATTACAATGCGGCAGATAAGGTACAAGCACCGTGCGAAACATCTATATGTAGTTAATTTTTAGGAAGTTTTCAATGCTCCCAAACTTCTTCGGCAATTTCTTTAACCAATCTGAGCTTTGCCCACTGTTCTTCTTCGGTGATTTTGTTGCCTATTTCGCAAGAAGCAAAGCCGCACTGCGGGCTAAGACAAAGTCTTTCAAGCGGAACATATTTTGCCGCTTCGTTAATTCTTGCAATAACTTCTTCTTTATTTTCAAGCTTAGGTGATTTTGTGGTGATTAAGCCCAAAACAACAATTTTGTCATCGGATACCTTGGCAAGCGGCTCAAATCCTCCCGAACGCTCGTCATCGTATTCAAGGAAAAGTGCGTCTACATTTTCCTGCGCAAAAACCCAGTCTGCAACAGGGTCGTATGCACCGCTTGAAAAATATGTTGAGTGGTAGTTGCCACGGCAAATGTGAGATGTGATTGTCATATCTTCAGGCTTGCCTTCAAGTGCAAGATTGTTGACTTTGAGAAGTCTGTTTTTGTATTCTTCAGCGGTTATGCCGAAAATATCGGTGCCGTCCTCGGTGAGAGCCGAGCCCCACGAGCAGTCGTCAAGCTGAAGATTGCGGCAACCTGCCTCGTAAAATTGAGCAATAACATCACGATAACCCGCCGCAATGTCCTCAATGAGTTCGTCATCGGTTGCGTAAAATTTTCGAGTAAGTTCAATGATGCCCGGAACGGTAAACTGCAAATATGTTTGTGCCGGTGCAGGAATTGTGTACTTTGCAACGGTGTTTTCGTCCTCAAACTGCTTCAAAAACTTGAAGTATTCCACAAACGGGTGAGCCTTTGCCTTGAATTTGCCTACAAGGTAAGTGTCGTCAAGCACAGCAAGTTCGCCGTTAAACGGAACTCCGCCGCCTGTTGCCTTGTGCTCAACTCCGTCAAATCCCCACATAAAATCAAGGTGCCAAAATGTTCGTCTGAACTCGCCGTCCGTAATTGCGTGGTAGCCAAGCTCCTTTTGCTTTGCAACAAGATTTGTGATTGCATTGTTGATGATTTTGTCGCATTCGTTTTTGTCGATTTTTCCGTTTTTGTAATTTTCCTTTGCGTCCTTAACCTCCTGCGGTCTTAAAAAACTGCCCACAAAGTCATATTTAAACGGTGTTTTAATTGTACTCATAGTAAACTGTCCTTTCGTTTGTTTGATGATGAGTACAGTTTATCACATAAAAATCGTTTTGTGAAATATATATAAAATGCGGTTTGCCATAGTTTTATTCTATGGGCAAATGCCTTTGCAGGGATTTAATATATGCGTTTGCGTAGCGTGAAAGCATAATGTTTTTCTTTTTGATTATGCCGATGTGCATTGAGCAATCCATAATGAGCGGTTTTGCAATGATGTCCTCGCCGTTCAGTTCTTTGTCAATAACGCCTGAACTTACGGTAAAGCCGTTCAGTCCGATTGCAAGGTTAAACAGCGTTGCACGGTCACGCACTTCTATGCTTTTTGGCATATCGAGCACGCTTAAAAACTCCTCGCTGAAGTAAAACGAATTTCGCTCGCCCTGTTCGTACACTAAATAAGGATAAGGTTTTAATTCTTCAAGGCTTATGCAGTCTTTGTCGGCAAGCGGATGATTTTTGCTGATGAAAATATGCGGCGACGCTTCAAATATTTCTTCAAACACAAGGTCGTTTTTCTTAAACAGCTTGTGCAAAACATCTTCGTTGCTTTCGCTCAAATATAAAATTCCCAGCTCGCTGTTGCCGTTTGCAACATCGTCTATGATTTCGCCCGTCTGTGTTTCACGCAGGGTAAAGTTGTATTCTGTGGCGTCGTATTCGTTCACCACATCAACAAAGGCGTTTACGGCAAACGAGTAGTGCTGGCACGACACGCAAAATTTAGGCTTTCTGTTTGAGTCGGTACAAAACCTCTCTTTCATAATGTCCGCCTGTTCAAGCAGGTTGCGTGCAAATGAGAGAAGTTCCTCGCCCTCTTTGGTAACGGTCATCCCTTTGTTTGAACGCACAAATGCCGTAACATTCATTTCTTTTTCAAGGCTGTGAATTGCCGCACTCAGGCTTGGTTGAGATATGTACAGTTTTTCGGCTGCCGCAGTAATGTTTTTGCATTCGGCAACGGTTACAAGGTATTTAAGCTGTTGCAATGTCATATGAACACCTCTGAAATAAGTATGTTTTTATTATATATTGATTTTTTTGCCATTTCAACTCTAAAAATATTTGACAAAGTTATATAAGTGTGCTAATATGAATGTGAGTTAGCAGGTGCTAACTTAAATTAAGGGCAAAAGGTTAGCATAGACTAACTGCATAGGAGAACAATATGGCTTTTGTTGAAATTAACGGAATAAAAAAACATTTCGGTGCAGGTGACAACAAGATTGAAGTGCTCAAAGGCATAGACCTTGAAATTGAAAAGGGCGAGATGTGCGTGCTTCTCGGACCGTCGGGCTCGGGCAAATCAACGCTTCTCAACATCATCGGTGCGATTGAATCGGCAGATGAGGGCACAATCACCGTAAACGGCGAAAAAACACGGCTTATGAATGAAAAACAGCTTACCCGGTATCGCAGAAAACACCTCGGTTATGTATTTCAAATGTATAATTTGATACCTAATTTGACCGTAAGGGAAAATATTGAGGTCGGTGCATATTTGAGTGATAATCCACTTGACATTGACGAACTTATGGCAATTCTCGGCATAAGCGACCAGGCGGACAAACTTCCGTCACAACTTTCGGGCGGTCAACAGCAGAGGACTTCAATCGGCAGGGCGATTGTTAAAAATCCGGACATTTTGCTTTGCGATGAACCAACGGGTGCACTTGATTACAATACTTCAAAGGAAATTCTAAAACTCCTTGAAGATGTCAACCAAAAGTACGGCAACACGGTTATTATGGTTACGCACAATGATGCAATAAAAAATATGGCAGACAGGGTTTTTACGCTTCGTGACGGAGAAATTCGCAAGAATTATATAAACGAAAACAAAGTGTCTGCCAAGGATTTGGAATGGTAAGGAGCGTGAACAAAAATGCACAATCCACTAAATAAACGCTTTAAGCGTGATTTGCGTTCCGACGCAGGCAAGTATGTTGCAATATTTTTGTTTATAGTGTTTTTTATCGGTGCGGCATCGGGCTTTATGGTTGCGGACAATTCCGTTTCCGCACAGTTCAAAACAACGGCTGAAGAGTGCAACATAGAGGACGGTCATCTTGCATTTAATGTCAGACCGTCAAAAGAAGTGTTGGGTAAAATAGAAAACCAAAACGACCTAAAACTTTATGATTTAAGCTATAAAGAAGAAACCGTTAAAAAAGACAAAACTCTGCGTATTTACAAGGTGAGAAACAAGGTAAACAAAGAGTGTCTTATGAGCGGTGAAATGCCTACAAAGGACAGTGAAATTGCAGTTGACCGTATGTTTGCCGACAATAACAAAATCACCGTTGGCGACAGCCTTAAAATAAAAGGAAAAAAGTATATTGTATCGGGCTTGATTGCATTGTCCGATTACAGTGCACTGTTCAAAAGCAATGGGGATATGATGTTTGACGCCGTTGGTTTTGGAGTTGCCGTTATGACCGACAGCGGATATAACGCAATCGGAAATGCTCACGAAACAATTAATTATGCGTGGAAGTACAACACTCCCGTTGAAGATGAAGAAACAGAAAATGCAAAAAGTGAACTTTTGATTAAATCGCTTGAAAATATACTTAAAGAATACGATGAGCCGCTTATTCAGGCACAGGTTGATTCTCTTTACAAAAAAGCAAAGCCGTACATAAACAGCCTTCGTGATGAATTTGATGTTGCCGAAAAAGAGCTTGAATCAAAGTATTTTGCCGCAATAAGAAAAGCAAGTATAAACGATACGGCAAAGATGGCAAAGGAACTCGGTATCACCGAAAAACAGTACAAAAATCTAAAGCAGGTTCTCGAAGATGCGGATAAAAACAGCGATGAGTGGGATTTGGACTCACTCGATTCAGCACCTAAAATTAATCTTGACGATTACAAAACAAGCGATGATATGGATTTTGACGATATGTACAATCAAATCTATAAAATCGTTGACGCAGTAAGCGACGCTAAGCTTTACGATTGCAGTCAGATTTACCGTGACCTTGCTTCGCTTAAAAAAATTACGGATAAATTCAGCATAGACGACAGCGGAATACTCAATATAAAGGATTACAGTGCAAAATACACCAACAAATCCATTATGTACGCTCGAGAGGACAGCGGTTCGGACAAAGCGACTATGATGCTGATGACATATATTATTATGATTGTCATTGCGTTTCTCTTTGCCGTTACAATCTCAAATACCATCACAAAAGAGGCAAATGTTATCGGCACGCTCCGTGCAATGGGTTATTCAAAAGGTGAACTGGTTCGCCATTATATGTTTTTGCCGATTGCGGTAACGCTTGCGGGCAGTATTGTCGGCAATGTTTTAGGGTATACGGTGTTCCAAAAGGTTTTTGTCGGAGTGTACTACTCAAATTATTCGCTCCCTACATTTAAAATGCTGTGGAATATGAATGCGTTTTGGGAAACAACGGTGGTGCCGTTTATTCTGATGATACTTGTAAACTTTGCTATGCTTACAAAGAAGCTTAAAATCAGTCCGCTGAATTTCATCAGGGGTGAGCTTAAAGAGAGCGGACAAAAACGACTGATAAAACTTCCAAAGAAAATGCCGTTTTTCTCAAAGTTCAGACTTCGCATTTTCTTCCAAAATATTCCGTCATATCTTACTCTTGCCTTGGGTGTGTTCCTTGCCGGAGTTCTCGTTGTGTTCGGCTCAATGTATGGTCCGTTGCTCGATGATTATGCAAATATTGTTAAGGAAAATCAGCTTTCAAAATATCAGTATGTTATGATTAACGAGGCAGAAAGCGAAAATACCGATGCTGAAAAATTCTGTATGACTTCGCTTCAAACAACCGACAAAAAGTTTATGACCGATGATGTAACGATTTACGGAGTTGAAAATCAAAGCAAATACATCACCGAAAATATTCCGATGGGTGAGGTGCTTGTTTCAAGTGCAATGGCAGAAAAGTTCGGACTTTCTCCCGGCGATGAATTCACGCTGAAAGAGCAGTATAAAGACAAAACCTATTCGTTCAAAGTCGGCGGAGTGTATAACTATGATGCCGCAATCACCGTGTTTATGAATCGAGGCGACTATCTCACTCAATTTAATGAAAAATCGGATTATTTTAACGGATACTTCAGCAATTCAAAGCTTGATGATTTAAGCGATGATGATGTTGCCACCGTTATTACCGAAAAGGACTTGACCAAAGTTGTTACCCAAATGCAGGTATCTATGACGGAGTTTGTAAAGGTGTTTAAGGCACTGGGCGTTGTCATTTTCTTGCTTGTAATGTTTATATTGACAAAGCAGATTATCGAGAAAAACAGCAAGTCCGTTTCCATGACAAAAATCCTCGGATTTTCGGATATTGAAATAGGCAAGCTTTATATAATCATAACTTCGCTTGTTGTGCTTGCGTCACTTTTAATATCCGTTCCGCTCATATCACTTGCGTTGCGGTGGGCGTTCAAGTCGTATATTTATACGCAGATGACGGGATATATTCCGTACATAGTTTCAAACAGCTGTTATGTAACAATGGTGGTTTTGGGAATTGTCAGCTACACCGTTGTTGCGTGCCTGATGCTTCTTAAAATCAAAAAAACGCCTCTCGGTGAAGCACTCAAAAATCAATCATTTTAGTTTGATTAAATATTTAAATAAAAACCGCACCTGTCGAATTTGACAAGTGCGGTTGCTTTGGTTAAGCGAGTTTTACTTGTTGTAGCTTTCAAGGAAGTTGTGCTTTACGCCGTCCTTTTTGTATGCAATTACGGTGTCGATATTTACATTTTCAACACTGCGGAAGATGTTGCTTTCAACCTGCTGGTTGACCTTTTTCATCTCTCTTATCATATTTTTGATTTCCTGACGCTTTGAGGCATTGTCCGGATTGCACGAGGTGCAAGTGTCGGTAAATTTGCACGCACATTGGATAAAGTGCAAATCGTTGTAGTCACGCCAGCGTTTGATGTCGTCCTCACGGATGAGATACATCGGGCGGATAAGTTCCATTCCCTCAAAGTTTGTTGAATGAAGTTTCGGCATCATTGTTTGCACCTGACCGCCGTAAAGCATACCCATAAGCACGGTTTCGATAACATCATCGTAGTGATGACCGAGTGCGATTTTGTTGCAGCCGAGCTCCTTTGCCTTGTTGTAGAGGTGACCTCTCCTCATTCTTGCACAAAGGTAGCAAGGCGATTTTTCAATATGCAAAACCGATTCAAAAATATTCGATTCAAACACGGTAATCGGAATGTTGAGAAGTTTTGCGTTTTTCTCTATAATCTCTCTGTTTTCGGGGCTGTAACCCGGGTCCATAACAAGAAAAACAACTTCAAACGGAAACTTGTTGTGCCTTTTAAGTTCCTGAAAAAGCTTTGCCATAAGCATTGAATCTTTGCCGCCCGAAATGCAAACGGCGATTTTGTCGCCCTCTTCAACAAGGTTGTAATCGTTGAGTGCCGCAGTAAATCTGCTCCAAATCTCTTTGTGGAACTTTTTGTTTATGCTTCGCTCAATGTCCTTTGCCCTGTTTGAATTCACCTTGAGTTCTGACAGCATATAGCCGTAGTATCCGTCTTTGAGGTTTGCGGCAAGATAGCCGTGCTGTCTTAAATTTTCGGAAATCGGGTCGCTGATAATGCCGCTTTTGCAACAGATGATGAGAAGTTTATCTTTCGGCAGAGTGTCAAGACTTTCTTCAAGTTTTGCCTGCGGAATGTTCACCGCTCCGTTGATTGTGCCGTAGGTAAATGCAATTTCGTCACGGATGTCGATAACCGTATAGTCATTGCTGTCAAGCGTTTTCATCTCGTCAACGGTTATTTGTTCAATTTTTTCAAAATCACTTTTTGTCATAGTTTTGCTCCGAGCGTAAAATGTCACAAATATTATAGCAGAAATGCCAAAAAATTCAATGAAAATTTGTCATTCTATCCAAATCGGATTTGTAAATGCCCAAAACATTTCCGGCATTGTTTTGTTTGTCTTTTTAACTCCTCTGTTGCCAAGGAAGGTTCTCTCCGCAAATGCCACAACCCTTGTTGATACCGGACCGAGGTTGTAATCTATTTCTGCACGGATAAAGCCTGCCTCTTTGATTTTAAACTGTGCCGACCAAGTTTTGAAATTCTTTTCCGCCGTGTGGGTAAAAATCACCTTGTCGTTGTTGTAAACCACGAGTTTGTGACCTTTTTTGAATTTTGTAATTGTTATTTCCGCCGTGTCGTTTTCAGGCAGTTTTGCCGTGTCGCCCACTTGAGCCGAACCTACGGTTAAGTAAATCATACTTGATTTAGGCGAGTTTGTAACAACGCTCCTGCCCTCACGGATGGCTTTTAGGATTGAGTCGGCAGTCTTTTCTTCTGCCAAAACATAGGTTGTCGGCACGGCAAGAAACGATACGGGACCGTAATATCTGTGATGGTCCGAGCCGCCCACAGCCATAATTTTGTTGCCCTTCAGCAACTGTTCGTGCCACCACTCCATATTTTTCAGGTTGTCGGAGTGCTGAACGGTGTTCCAAACCTCAACCGTGTCAAATTTAAATTCGTCTTTGTCAAGCAAAAACGGACAGTTTGAGCAAAACGGGTGATTGAGCGAAATTGTTGCTCCGGCTTCTCGGCTTGCGTCAATCAGCTTTTTGTAATCCTCAACGGTGTCAAGTTTGTGCGGCGGGTCGTGCGGAACTTTTGCACCCCAAACATTAACATGTCCGGGTTCGTCTGTAAGTTCCTGACCTTGAATAATCAGCATATCGCCGTCAAATCGGCTTTTCTTTATCGTGTTGTAGTTGTGGTCTGTGATTATCATATAATCAAGGTCGATTTTTTTACATTCCGAAATCAGCTTTTCGGGCGTCATATTACCGTCGGAATTTGTTGTGTGCAAATGCGTGTCGCCCTTGTACCATTTTTTCATAATACCAACCCCTTAATATATACTCATTATATCATACTTGCGGAATGTGTTGCAATAAGTATAAATATATGTTATTTTAAAACTGAGATATAAACTTATTGAACATCGGGAGTAATTATGAAAAGCAGTAAAAACGAAAAAAGATTTATTTTCAAATTGATTATTTTGCTTGCTTCGCTTGCCTGTTCAACTTTGATGGGCTATGCAGGCTTGCCTTTGCTTGGCGGTACGGGTTTGTTCGATGATGTAAATTCAACGGCAGGTACTACGGTTATGACAGGCTTCTTTCCTTTTGTCAATATAACCGAGGCGGTTTTGGCACTCGTTTTCTGCCCTATGGAAAACAGTGATTTCAAAATCAAGCAAAAACTCGGCAGGCATTTTGATTTGTCCGTTTTCAGCGGAATGATGACGGCTTTTAATATCGTTAATTTCGGCATTTGGATAACAATATCCGTCGGACTTATTAAACTTCTTGATGATTTCGGTTAAACAGAGGTGCGTTATGAGTAAAAAAATCAATTCCGTTCTTGCTGCTCTTGTTGTTGCGGCGGTTTTAATTGCCGCTTACTGCGGTGTGATTTTTGCCGTGCAGAAAAATTCAAATAACGCTTTAGATATCAACGAGGTGACAGCTGTTGACAAATCAACAACTTTGAATAACGCTCAAAACGGTTCGGCTGACGGTTTGCCTTTTGTCGGCTGTGTGCAAGATGACGGATATTACATAAGCGGTATTGCCGATAATTTCGATACAGGCAAAATCCTTACCGTTCCCGTAAAATACGAGGGTAAATATGTTAAGTTTGAAACTTCGTTTTTCAGAGAATTAAACGAAAATTCCGTAAAACTCCGCTTTGAGTCCGAAAGTCCATACTACACAATTGAGGACAATGTTTTGTATAATAAAGACAAAACAACATTGCTCTGCTGTTTTAACGACAGCACAAAGGCAGTTATCCCCGACGGTGTTTGCAAAATAGGCGATTATGCGTTTTACAAAAGCAAAATAACCGATGTAAAAATTCCGAACAGCGTTAAAACCATAGGCAAGGAGGCGTTTGCCGACAGTATGCTTAAAGAGGCTGATTTGCCCGAGGGTTTGCAAACAATCGGTCAAAAAGCTTTTCTTTGCGAAAGTCTTACAAAAATCACAATTCCTTCAACCGTAACCTCGTGCGGCAATTTTTTTGTCGGCTCGTCCGATAATCTTAAAGTGCTCAACATAAATTGTTCCTACGATGCACTCGGTGATATGGGCATTGTTTATTTTGAACTTAAAGAGGGTTCGCCTTATTATTTTGACGGCAACTACATCGTAAACAGCAAGGAAGTTTTTTATCCGTGTCGAGATTTGTATCTTTTGCTTTCTGCCGAGAAAATAACGGTTAATGAACCGTGCAAAGAAAAAGATTTTGACCCTTTGAAATACTGTGACGAACTTAAAAAGGCTACAAATAATGCCTGTGAAGTAAAGGTTGTTCAAAAAGGCAATCCTACAAAAATCAGGTTCAAATTTGCCGCCGATGTTAATCACGAATGTATTGTTACACTAAAGTTTAATTAATGGAAGAAGCGACCTGAATATATCCGGGTCGCTTTTGCAGTTTATCAGTTTATATAATATTTTGCCTGTGCGTTCCACAATTCGGCGTATTTGCCGCTTTCGTTCAGGAGTTGCGAGTGTGTGCCCGTTTGCACAAGTCGGGCATTGTCAAACACGGCAATTCTGCTGCAAAATACACAGCTTGACAGCCTGTGTGAAATGTAAATTGCCGTTTTGTTTTCAACAAACGAGTTAAATCTTGTGTACACTTCGTTTTCGGCAATCGGGTCGAGTGCCGCTGTCGGCTCGTCAAGGATAACAACGGGGGAGTCTTTGTACAGTGCTCTTGCGAGGGCAAGTTTTTGTGCTTCGCCTCCCGATATTTCCACACCCGCCTTGTCCGTATCCTTGTAAATGCAGGTGTTTTCTCTTTGCGGCATTGCCTCAACTCGGTCTTTTATATTTGCGTTTTCAAGGCAGGCAAAAAGCCGTTCTCTGTCGTATTCGTTTGATGTGCAAACATTGTCTCTGAGCGGAATCGAAAACATCTTGAAATCCTGAAAAACAACCGAATAAAGCCTTGCAACACTGTCTTTTGAGTATTCTTTAATATTCGCCCCATTAATCAAAATTTCACCGTTTGTAACATCGTAAAGTCGGCACATCAGTTTGATAAATGTTGTTTTACCGCTTCCGTTTCTGCCGACAACGGCAAGGTGCTCGCCGTTGTTGATTTTTATGTTTACATCTTCAAGTGCGTATTTGTTCGTACCGGGATATTTAAACGATACATTTTTGAATTCGATGTCAAAATTCGTGCCGTCAAGCTTTTTAGTGCCGTATGCCTTGCCGTCTGTGCATTCGATAATCTCAAAGTAAACCCGTGCAAGCGGCAGGATTTCGGCAAGTTTGCCGAGCGTGTTTGCAATCAGCATAACGCCGTTTACTATTTGCATAAAAGCACCGCAGTACATAACGAGCGAGCCTATGTCAAACAGCCCGAAGTTGCCCTTTACACCGATAAAAACATACACCCTAAACGCAACCAACGCACCCATAACGGCAACAATCGAGCTTGTTTTTGCCGTGCGCAGAGAAATTTGCTTCAGCGTTTTTTCGCCGTCGGTAAGTATTTTTTCGGTTGCGATTTTGTTTATCAGTTTTTGCTCTTTGTATATTCGTATTTCTTTGCCTGTTTTGTAATCGTCAAATATGTCAATGAGCGAATAAAACAGCCTGTCAAGGGTTGCGTAGGCTTCGTTTGCGGCAAGGTACGATTTGTTCATTTTAACCGCAATCAGTGCCATAATAACAGCCATAACCACAAGGGTGGTTATAAGCAAAATCAAAAATATAGGTCTTTCAAAAAACGAGTTGCCCGTTTTGGTAAATCCGATTTTTAAAAGCGGCATTATCATTATTACCGACACGATAACCGTAAACACGCCTTTTACAAACACTTGACTTGTCCACATAAAGTACGAAAATCTTGCCCATCTGCTTGCTCCGGCTTCTTCGTGCTTGTGTACGGTTTTTCTGAATTCGTTGTCCTCAAGCTTTTCGTAATCGATTCCAAAGATTTTTTCAGCCATTTTAAAATTTTCTCTGCCGAAAAGCAAATCGGCTTTTACATCATATAAATCGAACAAAAAACCTCCTGCGTAATCAAGTATAAAATTGAGCGCAACGGCTGTTAAAATGTAGCCCAAAATGCCTTTAAAGTCCGCACCTGCGGTCATAATTCCTATGATTTTTGCGGTAAACCATATGTTTACAAACGGCTTTGCACCCGTTATAACCGCACAGAAAAAATCAACGGGCACTATTCCTCTGTCAAGGTTTCCTATTTCACGGTACATTTTGAATATCATCTTGATGTTACTCATTCACAGCCACCCCCTGTTCTCTGTAATAGTAGCTCTGAATTTGGAACATTTTGTAGTACGCACCTTTTTTTGCCATCAACTCATCGTGCGTTCCTTCTTCGGTTATCTCACCGTTTGATACAAACAAAATTCTGTCGCAAAAGCGGGTTGAAGATAGCCTGTGAGATATAAAAAACGAGAGCTTGCCGTTTGTCAGTTCGCTGTATTTCAGGTACAGTTCGTTTTCGGCAATCGGGTCGAGTGCCGCTGTCGGTTCGTCAAGGATTAATATCGGAGCGTCTTTGTATATCGCTTTTGCAAGGAGCAGTTTTTGTTTTTCTCCGCCTGAAAAATCAACAGCGTCTTTGTACACATTTCTGTCCATAAGCGTGTCTGCTCCGTTCGGCAGGGAATACACTTTGTCGTACATATCGGCTTGCTTCAGAGCAAGGGCAAATTTTTCTTCGTTACATTCAATGCTTGCCGTAATGTTTTGCTTAATTGTCATCGGCAAAAAATAATAGTCCTGAAAAATTGCGGAAAACATATCAAAATAGCTTGTTTTTGTTATTTCGGCTGCGTCTTTTCCGTTTAGCAAAATTTTGCCGTCGGTCGGCGAATAAAGTCCGCACAGAAGTTTGATGAGAGTGGTTTTGCCTGCTCCGTTTTCTCCTACAACGGCAACCTTTTCACCGTTTTTGAATTTAAGGTTGATGTTTTTCAGCGTCGGTTCATTTGCCGACGGATATTTAAACGATACATTTTCAAATTCAATCCCGTCAACCGATTTTTCGGTTAACTTGTCGCCTTGTTCGGCTGTGTCCTCGGATTCAATGTATTCTCTGTATGCCTTGCATTCGTTACAATCCCTTTCAATTTGATTAACGGAATATCCAAGGCTGAGCACCCAACTTGAAAAGCCTGTGATAATACCGAAATAAAAAATAAAATCGGACACTCCGAGTTCGCCTTTTGTTGTTAAATATGCAAGGTAGATGTATGCAATCGCTTCACGCACGGCGTTCAGCAGGGCGGTAACACCGTCAAATGCCACGCAGGTGTGGGTGTATTTTGCATAGATTTTTTCAATTTTGCAAAGCGAGTCGGCAAGTGCTTTTACAAAGAAATCGCTCAATTTGTACAGTTCAATATCTTTTGCCGCCGTTCCGTCTTTGCTCAGCTTGTAAAAATAATCAAATTTTGTTTTCGGGCCTGAACGCTTGTTTAGGTTCTCGTGTTGCTTTTTTGTAAGTGCTCTTTGTATACAAAATTGTGCGCCGCAGGTGGCGATGATGAGCAAAATCATAAAAATATTGATTTTGTAAATCAGCACGCTTGAAGCGATTACGCCCACAACCGCAACAAAAAATTGGTTGAGCCTTGCAATAAAATTCGCTCCGCCCGACCATCTGCCGTTGTAAAAAACTTCGGCACGCTTTTGTTTTTCACGCATTTCAAGATTTTCTATGTTAACATAGTCGGTGCGTAAATTCTTTTCAAAAGCGGCAACGGCATATCGCATACGCACAATTCTCGCACCGCCGAGTATAAGTTCGTTCATAAACGGGTCAAGCCAAATTGTCAGCGTCAGCAGCAGGCTCAGTCCGCCGATAACGGCAATAAGCCGCTCGGTTGTTACGCCTTTTGTGATGCAGTCAATCATTGCTTTTGGTATGTATGCGGTTACAATCGGCTGAAAAACGAGTGCCGGCACTCTTACAAAAAAGTAAAACAGGCTCTTTCTGTCCCACTTGAACCAATTTTCAAGCATATATTTGATGTTCTCTCTCATTTCTCCTCCTTAAACAAAAAATGCCCTGCAAATAACCGCAAAAGGCTGTATTTGCAAGAGCTTAACTTCTGTGTTCGGAATGGTAACAGGTTTCTCTTTTTTATCGGCTGCAACCGATTTTATTGTTAGTTTTATAATACATCACAGCGGTGCAAACTGTCAAGAATAATTTGATTTGAAGCACAAATCGTGCAAAATCTTATTTCAAATTAAAAAACAGCAAAATTTCCTTCAAAAAACACTTGCATTTTCAAAAATCTGTGTTATAATAATTTAGCAAAAGCGAATATAGAGGTATAGTGTAACGGTAACACTCCGGACTCTGACTCCGTCATTTAAGGTTCGAATCCTTATACCTCTGCCAAGAGAAAACAGACATCCGCACGGATGCCTGTTTTTTTGATGTTGATTTATTTTCCTATAGCTTTATTCATACTTCCCTGAATATAACCGTTAAGGTCAAGGGTTATGTAGTCAAAGCCGTAGGATTTAAGCGTTTCGTTGATTTTGTCTTTGTTGTCAAGCACTGCTTGCATTTGCGATTTTTCAACCTCAATTCGGGCGGTTTTGCCGTGCATACGCACACGCACCTGGTTAAATCCGAGGTTAATCAGCATTTGCTCGGCTTTGTCAATCATTATCAGCTTGTCTTTTGTTATGGTGTCGCCGTATTCAAGGCGTGTCGCAAGGCAGGCGAGGGAGGGCTTTTGGGCGGTTTTCAAATTCAGTTTTGCCGAAAGTTTTCGTATTTCTGCCTTTGTCAGTTCAGCCAGTTTCAGCGGGCTGATAACGCCCAACTCCTTTATTGCTCTCATTCCCGGGCGGTAATCGCTGTCGTCATCAAGGTTTGAACCCTCAAAAACACAATCGCATTTTTGCTCCTCGGCAATTCTGCAAATCTCCGTAAAAATTGCTTTTTTGCATATGTAACACCTGTCCGGCGGGTTGGAGCAAAATCCGAGAATTTCAAGTTGATTGATGTTGAATTTTATTTGCCTTATGCCTTCGCTTTTGCAAAACTGGATTGATTCGTTTTGCTCCCTTTCGGGGAATGCAAGAGAGCACGCCGTGATTGCAATTACATTTTCTTTTCCGAGTGTATCCGCACAGATTTTGAGCAAAAGCGTGCTGTCAACACCCGATGAAAATGCAACGGCAACCCTGCCGTGCTCCGTTATTATTCTGTTTAATTCTTGTTCTTTTTCGGTTAGGTTCATTTGTTTTTCTTCTTTTTGTTACGCAAAACAATCATAAATATCATACCGAAAATGCCGCCGATTGCGTTCATCATCATATCGGTCATGGTGTCAACAAGTCCCAAATATCCGTACTCGTTGTGGTATTTTGTGATGTCGATATTGGCGGTTTCCGCTCCGTATTTTGAAAGCTGAAGATTTGTGCCGTGGAGCGAATCCATCAAAAATTCGTAAAATTCCCAACCTACGGCAATCGAGAGTGCAAACATTATGCTGAAAAGTGCGGCGAGTGTTGCGGCACATTGCCCTTTTTTACGCTGAATAATTACGGCAAAATCGTAGCCGAACACAGCACAGACGATACCGCTTAAAATGTGCATAAAGTTGTCAAACCAACTGACTATGTCAAACAGTTTAAAATATGAGCCGAATACAATGCCTATAAAAATTATTAAATTAAGCATTGTTTGGCTGAGCGGCGGAACTTCGATAATAAAACTTGTGTGCCCGAAAATTTGAAACATATCCCATAAATGTGAAAATATGAAGCAAAAAATGCTTTCAAATCCCATCACAACATCGCCCGTAACAAAGCTGTATGTTGCACACACAAGCATGGATATTCTTACAATTATCCAAAATACCAGCTGTGCTTTCGGAATTTCGTTTATAGGGTCTTTTCTCAATTTATATTTCATATTTAACCTCTGTGCAGTGATATATAATATAGTATGTATATATTGGCAAAATTATTTGCGTAGTTTATAAAATTCAAGACCTTCTTTGCCCGTGATGTGCTCCGGTGTGATTTCAACCACTGCGGTTTCGTTTATAAATTTTTCGGTTTCTTCCTTGATTCCGTCATCGTCCATATGGGGGCAGATGGCCTTTGCCATTTGTACGCAGTTTTTATACACTTCGTTTTTGTTTTCGATAATTCTTGCCTTGCCGAAAACGATAACGGATTTGTACTTGTTTGTGTACTTTTCCTCAACAACCTCGTCGGAATCTATGACCGAAAGTGACACCTTTTCATTTGATCTTACGGCGTCGATTTTGTGACCTGATTTTGCACAGTGAAAATAGATTTTGCCGTCAATATAAGCATAGCTTATCGGTAGGGAATAAGGGTAGCCGTCATCACCTGATAATGCAAGAGTGCATGTGTTGTGGCTTTTGAGTATTTTCTCTGTTTCATCGATAGGAAGTTGTTGCTTTTTTCTTCTCATTTCTCTGAACATATTGTCGCCGCCTTTTGTATAATGTAAATTATTATATAACATATTTATATATACTTCAATAAAAATTTTGTAAGAAAAACACGGCAACGAGTAATCGCTGTCGTGTTTTTAATGTATTTGTATTTGGAGGGATTATTTTGCAAGCATTGGAGTTGAAAGGTATCTGTCGCCTGAATCGGGAAGAATAACCACAATGTTTTTGCCTTTGTTTTCAGGACGCTTTGCAACCTGTGCCGCAGCCCAAAGTGCCGCACCCGAGCTGATACCTACCAAAGCACCTTCAAGTGATGGGAACTTTGCGCCGTATTCAAATGCTGCTTCGTTTGGTACTGTGATAACTTCGTCATATACCTTTGTGTCAAGAGTGTCGGGAACAAAGCCTGCACCGATACCCTGAATTTTGTGTGCGCCGCTCTTACCTGTTGTAAGAACCGGTGAAGTTTCAGGTTCAAGAGCGATAACCTGAACATCCGGATTTTGCTCTTTGAGGTATTTACCTGTGCCGGAAACCGTACCGCCTGTGCCGACACCTGCAATAAAGATGTCTACCTTGCCGCCGAGGTCGTTCCAGATTTCAGGGCCTGTGGTTTCATAGTGAGCCTTAGGATTTACAGGGTTTGAAAATTGACCTGCAATGATTGAATTTGGAGTTTCTTTTTGCAATTCTTCGGCTTTGGCGATTGCACCCTTCATACCGAGTGTTGCGTCTGTGAGTACAAGCTCAGCACCGTAAGCTTTCATGAGGTTTCTTCTTTCAACGCTCATTGATTCTGGCATTGTGATGATTACCTTGAATCCTTTTGCGGCTGCATATGATGCAATGCCGATGCCTGTATTGCCCGATGTCGGCTCAATGATTGTTGCACCTTCTTTGAGCTTGCCCGATGCAACAGCGTCATCGATGATTGCTCTTGCGATTCTGTCTTTAACCGAACCTGCCGGGTTAAAGTATTCAAGCTTTGCGTATACATTTGCTTCAAGGCCGTATGCCTTTTCAAAATTGTTTACCTTTACAAGCGGTGTGTTGCCGATGGTGTCGGCTACTGATTGATAGAGTGCCATAATAAATTTCCTTCTTTCATTTGATTGGGATTATCGCCCGGGTGAAAGCCGAGGTTCATCTCGTTTTGTTTTGTTGTGAACTCATAATAGCACACAATACCCACTATGTCAATAGGTTTTGTGGAATTTATTAAAAATTTTTCAAAATACCCCTTTTTCGGCAATATATAATGTATATATAATTAATATAATGATAAATAATAAATCAGCTTTTGCATAGAAAACTAAAGAAAAACAGAGAAAACAAGAGCAAGTACAAATTATTTTAATTTAGGTGTTGACTATTTTTTTACTTTGTGGTAGTATATCGGAGCAATCAAAAATGATTTGGATTTATGAATCAAAAGATTAAGAATTTATTCGGAGGAAAAGATTATGTCAACATTTATGCCAAAAGCTGACGAAATCGAACGCGCATGGTATGTTATTGATGCTGCTGACAAGCCACTCGGCCGTGTAGCTGCAGAAGCTGCTGCTCTTCTCAGAGGCAAGCACAAGCCAATCTTCATGCCAAATGTAGACTGTGGCGATTTCGTTATCATCATTAACACAGACAAGGCTGTTCTTACAGGCAACAAGCTCAACAAGAAGCACTTCTATCATCACTCAGGTTACATCGGAAACCTTAAGGATGTTAAGTACGGCACACTTATGAAGGAAAAGAGCGATTTTGCTATGCAACTTGCTGTAAAGGGTATGATTCCTGATACAACACTCGGCAGAAAGCAGCTCACAAGATGCAGAATTTACAAGAACGCAGACCACAAGCATGAGGCTCAGAAGCCTGTTGCTTACGAATTATAAGGGAGGTATATAGATTATGTACGAATCAAATCCTTATTTCTATGGAACAGGCAGACGTAAGGAGTCTGTTGCTCGTGTACGTGTATATGCAGGTACAGGTAAAATTATCATCAACGACAGAGATATTGACGATTACTTCGGTCTTGATACACTCAAGCTCATCGTTCGTCAGCCTCTCGCTCTTACAGAAACAACAGAAAAGTTCGACATCGTTTGCCGTGTAAACGGTGGTGGTGTTTCAGGTCAGGCAGGCGCAATCCGTCACGGCCTTTCAAGAGCTCTTCTTCAGTATGACGAATCACTTCGCCCTGCACTCAAGAAGGCAGGCTTCCTCACTCGTGACCCACGTATGAAGGAAAGAAAGAAGTACGGTCTCAAAGCCGCTCGTCGTGCACCACAGTTCTCAAAGAGATAATCAGTGCAAATTATTACAACACTTCCGTTTTGGAAGTGTTGTTTTTCTTATGAATGAGTTTCATATCTCTTTGTTCCTGTGGGTCCTCGCAACGCAGTTGCTGCGGCGGAGCTAAAAACAGTCCACCGGACTGTTTTCTTAACGCTCCTACAGTTCTCCAAGAGATAATCGGTACAAAATTATCAAGCAACGCTTCCTGTTTGAGAGCGTTGTTATTTTTATATGCACAAATATATTGTAAATTTATTTGGTATATGATACATTATTAATAGAAATGTTAAGGGGGTAGCGATGTGGATAAATACGGGCGTGAAGGGCACAGAAGCAGAATCAGGCAAAACTATTTTACCAACGGCGTTGACGGTATGAGCGATGTTCATATTATGGAACTGTTCTTGTCGCTTGTTGTTCCGCGAAAAGATGTTAAGCCGATTGCTTACTCTCTGTTTAATCGTTTTGAAAGCCTTGAAAAAATATTCAGTGCAAGTTATAAAGAACTTGTTGAAGTAGACGGTGTCGGCGATAATACCGCTGTTGTAATTATGATGTATAATGATTTGATAAAAAGGGCGGATAAATTTGAATTTTTAAGTATGTTTAAAAAGGAAAATCGTCTTGCTTATGCAAAGTCTTACATATTCGGCAAAGAAAGATACAATGTGGTGTTTGTGGGTTCGCAGGGTGAGGTTGTTGACAATTTGCATTTGGATTTTTACAGCGGCGGCGTAAAAGAAAGCTTGGTAAAACGGCTTGTTGAGTACGGTTGTCCCGCTGTTTTTGTTATGCGAAGCGGAAGTGAAAATATTTTAGGCAGCGATGTGAACTTTGTATCGGAAATTAAAATTGTACTCTTGGCGATGGGTGTGGTGTTTTTGGATTACATTGTTGTCGGTGTTGACGCATGTGTGAGCATAAATGATACAAAGCATTTTAAACTTCTTGAAAAATAAAAATTGCACAAAAAATTATATTATTTTTATATATATAAAAAATACAGAAAAACCGATTTTTGCACTGTGTATTACACAGAGAAAATCGGTTTATTTTTGTGACTTTTCACAAAATTATAAAAAATATATTGAAATTTTCGGTAGTAGTGTTATAGTATTAAGTGTAAATAGGGTGAGCCGTTACTCACTCAAAAACGACAGGAGGAAAATACCATGAATGATTACATTGAAAAGGTAATTGCAACCGTTGAACGCAGGGATAACGCAAAACCCGAGTATATTCAATGTGTTAAGGAAGTTTTTAGGTCGCTTGAGGCTGTTATCGAACAGCATCCCGAGTATGTAGAGGACGATTTGCTTCAGCGTATGGCAGAGCCGGACAGACTTATTACATTCCGTATTGCATGGGTTGATGACGCAGGTAAAACACAAATCAACAGAGGTTATCGTGTTCAGTTCAATTCGGCTATCGGTCCGTATAAGGGCGGACTTCGTTTTCATCCGAGTGTAAATTCATCAATTATGTATTTCCTCGGATTTGAGCAAACATTTAAAAATTCGCTTACGGGTTTGCCTATGGGCGGCGCAAAGGGCGGTTCGGATTTTGACCCGAGAGGAAAGAGCAAAGGCGAAATTATGAGATTTTGCCAGGCGTTTATGACGGAACTTTACAGACATATCGGCCCTAATGTTGATGTTCCGGCAGGCGATATTGGTGTCGGTTCAAGAGAAATCGGCTTCCTTTTCGGTCAGTACAAGCGTATTTCCGATGCGTTTGAAAACGGCGTTATCACAGGCAAAGGTCTTTCTTACGGCGGTTCACTCATCAGACCTGAGGCTACGGGTTACGGTGCCGTTTATTATACTCAGGAAGTTCTTAAACACGCAGGAGAATCTATCAAGGGCAAAACCGTTGCCGTTTCGGGCTTTGGCAATGTAGCATGGGGTGCTTGCAAAAAGCTTGCACAGCTTGGTGCAAAGCCTGTTACAATTTCGGGACCCGACGGTTATATATATGATAAGGACGGCATTGTTACGGACGAAAAGATTAATTATCTCCTTGAAATGAGGGCGTCGGGCAGAGATAAGGCAAAAGATTATGCCGACAAATTCGGCGTGCCTTTCTATCCGGGCGAAAAGCCGTGGGGCGTTAAGGTTGATATTGCAATGCCTTGCGCAACTCAAAACGAGGTTAATCTTGAAGAAGCAAAAAGGATTATTGCAAACGGCACAAAATATTACATAGAAGTTGCAAATATGCCGACAACAGAAGACGCACTCAATTTGTTTATTGATACGGACGGCATTACGGTTGCTCCGTCAAAGGCAGTCAATGCAGGCGGTGTTTGCGTATCAGGCCTTGAAATGAGCCAAAACTCTCAGCGTTTGTCTTGGACAGCCGAAGAGGTTGATGAAAAATTGCATCACGCTATGATTAATATTTATAACAACTCCGTTGCCGCCGCAGAAAAATACGGTCTCGGTTACAATCTTGTTGCCGGTGCAAACATTGCCGGCTTTGAAAAGGTAGCACAGGCTATGATGGAACAAGGCATTTATTAACGGCTTTTTCATCGTTCCGTGATTGACTTTGAAATAATTTTTTCAAAAAACTGTTGACAAGTTTACTTTTTTTTGCATAAAACGCCCCTTTTCGGGCATTTTTATTGTTTTTTAAGCGTAATTTTTGTGGAAAACGTAATTTTATCCACACCGCCCCGTATTTTTATGCTTCCGCTCTCTGCCCCCGGCACACTTTCCAAAGTGCCCAAGCCCGCGTTCCATACCAAATACGGCGGGCTGAACCGCACCGCAGGCGGCACATAATCAAACACAAAACCGCCCTTTAAACGCGCTTTGACGCGCAAGGCAACCGTATTACCCGGCACCAACTCCTTAGCCGATAAGGCGGCCTGCAAACGCTTTAACGAGGCTTTTTCGGGCGCAGCAAGCAAATACCCAAGCGGCAACGAGCCGAACCAATCCGTTTCCCCGACGCCATAGGCCAAAGCAAAATCGCGCCCATAGGTTTTATTTGCCCGCTCCAAAGAGGCCTGCGCCACGGCCAATTCGCTTTGTTTTCCCGCCACAAACACGCGGGCATAATCGGGCAAAGTTCCCCAATTTCCGGCCTCGGATTTGGGCGAAAAAAGCGCGAGCGCGCCAAATAACTCAGGTTTATAGAAAAGTTCCTTTGCCACCCGCGCGGCTTGCTCCCCCTGCACCGCCAGCACGCGGCGGGAAGGTGTGGCAAGCGTTAAATAATTGGTATCAATGTACGGAACTAACTCGCGCGCTAAAAAACGCACGATTTTGTCCGTCTCCTTATAATCTTCTTCTTTAAAATTAACCGCCACCGCCAACACCTGTTCTTTGGCGGCTAATGCGTGCCCGGCCTCGGCCTGCTTTGGTCCCGGCCCAAACAAATACACCACCGGGTAGCGTTTGGAAAGGGGCACAAATTCTTCGGGCAAAAAAACGGTAAGCGTATATTTATCGCCCATAATTTCGGACGGGAAATGCACAAAGGTTTCGCGTCCGGGATTAATAATCAGGCGGGATTCTTCCGCCCGGCAAAGGCCCGCGCAAAGCAGGCAAACAAGTAAAATAAATAGTTTTTTCATAGGGGTATTGTACCATATCCCCTAGGCCGGGGCCTAATTTTTCTTGGGTCCAAAGACCCTTGTTTGCGCCCACAGAAACAGGTATTCTATAAATGTACAAATGAGAAAAATGTGGGGTAATTATGAAAAACAAAAACAACTTGCGCTTTTTGTTAGCGCTGGGAGGAACGCGGATTGTTGTACTGAAAAACGAGAACAATTTTAGTTTTTACGCCAATCAGGAAAAGAACCGCTTTAAAGACGGTGCAAACGCCGAACGATTGATAGAAGCTATTGCCACCGGCAATTAATTTTTTTCCCTCCTCCTTTCCCCGGGCCACGCGCCCGGGTTTTTTGTGCCCCGGCACGCTCCTATATAATGCTATAATAACAATATGAAAAAACACCTTTTTTTAGCGGCCCTGTTATGCGCCGCCTTATCGGCTTCGGCCCAAAACTCCCTGCAAAGCGCCTTGCCGCTTCTGCAAAAAAATAACCGCACCGCGGCGGAAAACCAGCGCGTGTTGCAAATTTTCCGCTCCTCCAAAGACCCCGACACCGTTTTTGCCGCCGGAGCCAGTTTGGTAAAAAATCCGCCGTCCAAGGCGCAGGAGCCTGCGCTATTTAACTTGGTTTTGAAGAACGACGACGCTCTCAAACAAACCTTTGCCGCCGTTATTATTACG
>OIYR01000368.1_pt1 | contig 25184 bp, 19 predicted proteins | sample 1588221 | NCBI WGS metagenome assembly OIYR01 (sample SAMN03283292) | human gut metagenome | biome: human-associated habitat; material: feces | host: Homo sapiens | place: Peru | collected 2012
TTGAGTGGTGGTGTGAGAGGGGAAAAACACACTAAGTGTTATCCTCTACTCGATTAAAGCCAATCTTTTGTTATATATTCATTTTATTTAAATATTTATTTAGGTATTTACTAAATAATATGCAGATTTATTTAATTATTATATTTCCCCAAATTGTATGTTTATTCGGGGGTAAAATCACCGTGGGTGGGAGAAAAGTATAAGCCATTTTCCAGCGTAATCACTTAATTTAATATTTCCAAAAGTGGTTTTTGCGTTAAATAAAGGTGCTTTATCTCCTATATGTAAACATTCATTTAAGTTGTCATTAATAATAAAATCTAATCTATCACTTTTTTCTAAATTATCATTTTGCATATATAACCTCCTTTTTTGTATATTATGATAAATAAAAATATTTTGTTACAAAATAAGAAAAGTAGCTTGTCCTAAAACAGCCAAAAAGTGACCTGAAAAAATAAATTATAGATTATAAATCCAAAATATGACATTTTAAGACTAAATTTAAATATATTCAAAAAAATAATATATAATTTAGTTAGGTGGTGAGGCTAATGGTTGATAAAGTTAGCAATTACCTTTTAGATCATTTCTTGTATAGAGGCGAAACTGTAGAAGGAAATGAACGAGAAATAATGTTATTTGGGATAACAAGAATAGTAGAAGATGTACCCAAATATTTATTTATTTTTATAGTAAGTTTATTCTTTCACATTTTACCTCAAGTTGGTGTTGTATTGCTAATAACAATTCTTTACAAAGTATTAGTTGGAGGAGCACACGCAAGAACAAATACAGAATGTTTTATTTTTACTTCACTATATTTCTTTATACCAGTAATTATTGGAAAATTTGTTAATGTTCCTGTAATTTATTTATATATAGTGTCAGCATTAATTTTTATTTATTCATTATATGTAATATATAAACATGTCCCTGCTGATACAGAAGAAATACCTATTTTAAATAAAGGTAAAAGAAAGAAGTATAAAATATATGCAATTGTTTCAATAGTGTTCATATATATATCGACATTAGTACTAACAAGATTTAATGAACAATACGCAAAAATTATATTCTCCACAGTATTTTTAATTAATTTTTTTACAAGTAAATTTATGTATAAAATTTTAAGATGTAAACATAGTTATGAATCAGATGAGTTTAAAGAATACTTTAATGGTAATAAAGAATAGTATAATAAAAATATTATTCTTTAAATATTAGGTATATTATGTTTGTTATATGACTTTTTTATTATATATACGATAGTATATTTATTTTTAATGAAATAGTATGAAATATATATTAAAAAATTTAACTTACAACGCAAAAGTTAACATATAACATATATGATTTGCCAAGCATAAGAAGGGGGAAGAGAAATGAAAAAATTTTTCAAAAAAATGGTTGAAAAATATGCTAGATCATCAACTAATAGTTGTATAGTATTTATAGTTCACCAACCTAAAGCTCCAAGATGTTTAATACAAAAGTAAGTTTTTACACATTATAAAATTATCTCCATACAGTAAAAGTATGGAGATAATTTTATAAAAAGAAATGATGAGTATGAATAACATATCATCATTTTTCTATTATTATATTTTGAATAAAAAGATTTTTATCAAGATTAGCATATATTTGTGAATTACCCGACTTATTAATTAGTTTTTTTACTTCCCAAAGCCCTATTCCAGATTTAACTTCCTTACTTGAATAACCTTTTTTAAATATGTCTTGGATATTAATGTGTACATTTGTATCATACGTATTATATACTCGTATAATATCTGCACATTTTTTACTTTCATACCTCATTTCTAATTTTATGTATTTTCCTTTTTCAAGCTTTGACGTTGCCTCCATTGCATTATCAAGAATGATTCCCAAAATCCTTGATAGATCTGGCATTGAAAAGTTTATTTTTGAGATATTTGTTGATATATCTAATTCAAATTTAATATCTTTATCTATTGCAGTAAAGTATTTTGCACCTACAATTCCATAAATTGCTGGTTCGTTAAAAACTTTTGGGTTGATTACAGATAAATTATTGATATCACTGCATTCACCAATTACAGAATTAATATGTGCTTGTAATTTATCATACTGTTTTGTTGATACATAACCATTTAGTGCTTGCATTATATTATTGTAATCATGCTTTAATTTTCTTACACCATCTACCATTCCAGTCATTGTTTTGTTATGAAGTGTTATTGTCATTAAATCACTTTTAGCCTTTTCTTTTTCCATGGCATTTTTAAAAGAAATAAATATAACAATACAAATCATAATCATTTGTATTGAATTTAAAAATAAAAAATGTGTAGGATAATTATACTTATTTATTACATATATAATGAATTGAGGGCATATGCAAAGAGCAAGAATAGATAATACTGTAATAACTGTTTTAGTGTTTATAGATTCTAATAAATCTCTAAAATTAGTTTTATTTTTTGAAATTGTATTTGTTATTTTTACAATTGCAAAAAATAGGGTATATTGAATGGTAAGTGCTATAGTTAAATATATCCAACTATTTACAAATGTATTAGAATCAATTTTAAGTATACTCATTGTAGTAAAAACTGCAATTAATTCTGTAATTATTAATGTTATAATGTTGGTAACGATAATAGAAATAGATTGTATTATATTTAATTTCAGTAAGAAAACAGATAGTAAAAATACAGCTGGGTATATTACTATTAGGTTAAAAAAAGTAAAAATACCTCTGGTTAAGCAACCTATTTCAAATAGTGCAACTAATGATATAAAAAATATTGCAATTTGTTTTTTGCTAAAATGTATATCTTCTTTTGATATAATTTTAGCAATTGAAATAATGAAGTATGACCATAGTCCAGCTTCAAGAATAGAACTAAGGCCCCTTACAATTAAAAATTCCATATAAACGACTCCTTTTCATATATTTATATTATAATTCAAATTGATTATTTATGGGACAAGAAAATTCCCTCTCAAAAAAAGCTTGCCCATATTTTTTATCAATGCTTAATACTTTATTAGAATTTAAAATGTATGATTTGTGACATCTTAAAAAGTAATTTGGAAGTTCAGCTAGTAAACTATTTAAATTTTTATTTGAAATATATTTTTGAGATTCAGTTATAATATTGGATTTTTTTCCATCTTTTTCAATGTATAAAATATCATCAACTCGAACAAATTCCCATTTGTTTAAATGTAAGAATAATTTTTTATTTGTTTTAAATTCTTCTTTAAGTCTTATTACCAATTCACTTATAGTCTCCCTATTAACTGGTTTAACTAAATAATCAAAGACTTTTGTAGTGAGTGAAGCATGAAGATATCTCTGATGGGCAGACAAAAATACAAGGAAAAATTTTTTATTAATTTTCCTTAAATCTTTTGCAAATTCAATTCCATTTTTTCCATTATTTTTAAAATCAATATCTAAAAATAATATATCAATTTTTTCTTCATATATTGCATCGTATACTTCTTTTTGATTACTTGATACAAGTGATATTTCAGCATCTAAGTCTTGCTCTATAATTTCTGATTCTAATAGTTTTGATGCAATTTTTATACTATTTAAATTATCATCACACATTGCAATTTTAATCATATTTTTTCCTTAACTTCCATTTTTTTACACATATGATTAATATACTACAAAAAAATTCTTTTGTCAATTAAATTACTAGCTTTTGTAGCATAAGTTGTTTACAAAATTCGACATATTAAGTAAGAATAAAACAATTAATATATAATATAATGTAGGGGGAGGATAAACATGAAAAATAAAAGAAATGATGGAAAGAAATGGTATAAAAAATTAGTAAAAAATATAGGCATAAAAGAAAGTATATCGGATGCTAGAGAAAAATTTTCATGCTTTTTAGAGCTCCCTCAAGAGGTAATATCTAAATCTACAAAATTAACTTCTATAAATAATAATAATATCCTTATTGAGGGATATAAACAAATAATAGATTATTATGATGATTATATAAAAATAAGAGCAAATAATATGGATATTTTAATTGATGGTAAGAATTTGGATATAAAAGAAATAACAGATTTTGAACTTGTAGTAGAGGGAGATATTTATAGTATAAATTATCAAAATTAGAGGGATAAATATGAAAATAACAAATAATATGCGTAATTTGGCAGGAATTATAACTGTACAAATTGAGGGCTTTTTTACTGAAAGATTTATTAATTTATGTAGAATAAATAATATTAAAATTTGGGAAATAAGAAATATAGTAAAAGGTGTAATTAGATTTAAAATGAATATATCTGACTTTAAAAAATTAAGAAGTATTACTAAAAAAACTAAATGTAAGGTAAGTATAAAGGAAAAAAAGGGAATATACTTTACTTTATTTAAATATAGAAAAAGGAAATTAGTCTTTGTATTTCTATTCTTAATAATAGTTTTTAGTATAGCTTTTTCAACTTTTATATGGAATATAGATATTGTAGGTAATGAGCGTATAGATAAGAATGTAATTATTTCCGAATTAAAAGAGAGTGGACTTTACGTAGGAAAAAGTAAACTTGGAATTGATAAGAGGAAAATTGTAAATGAACTTAGGGCAAAAGATAATGAGTTATCATGGGTTGGAATTGAAGTTGATGGAACAAGAGCTATTATAAAAATTGTTGAAAAGACAAGAATGGACAAAAAAGATATACAGCAAACTAATATAGGAGATATAAAAGCAACAAAATCTGGCGTTATAACAAAACTAGTTAGTGAAAACGGAACATCTAAATTTAAGGCCTTAGACTATGTAAATAAGGGAGATGTTTTAATAGAAGGGAATGTTTATAATAGAAATAATGAAGTTATAGGAGAAGTATCTGCAAAAGGGTATGCAATGGTAGATAACATATATACATTTGAAAAAGAGTATATGTATAAAATATATAATAAAGAATATACTAACAAAAAAAGAACTACTTTTGGAATTACCATCAATTCTAAAGAAAATATGATAAATTATTTGAATAAATCTAAGAAATATGATATAACTAAAAAAAGTAAAAGTTTTAAATTATTTGGCAATATAATTTCTTTTAATATGTATGCCTGTGTGGAATATAATGAGGTTGAAATTATACGTACAAAAGAGCAAATAGAAGAAAATGCAAAAAAAGAAATGGAAGAATATTTAAACTCGAAAATTTTAAACAATTGTACAAATGCTACGGTTACTGATATTACCGAAAATATATCTGATATACAAGATGGTATAAAAATAAAAATGGAATATGTTGTTAATGAACAAATAGGAGAATTTGTTGAAAGGGGAAACTAATGAATCAAGAGTGTAAAATTAACATTGACTTAGATAGAACAATTATCGATTTTTGTGTAAAAAATGTAGAGAAAAAAATAAACATTGAAGAGTATGTTGAAAGAATAGTAAAGAGTATTGCTAAAAATGAAAAGTTATATTTTGATGAAATAGCTGTTTCAATTACAAGTGCTTCTAAAGGGAAAATAAAAAATATAAATAAAGAATATAGGGAGATAGATAAGGTAACAGATGTGTTATCTTTCCCTATATTTACAAAAGATGAATTAAATAATTTGAAAAAACAAGAAGATGAAAAGAAAATAAAAGAAGTTGAACTTGGAGATATTATAATTTGTCTTGATGTTGTAAAAGTACAAGCTGTTGAGTATGAAACAGGAATTTTAAGAGAACTTTTATACATGATAACTCATGGAATGTGTCATTTAGTTGGATATGATCATATTAAAGATGATGAGAGGAAAGAAATGCGTGCTTTAGAAGAAAAAGTATTGAATGAATTAGGAGTTGAAAAGTAGATGGATAAAAATGATATGAAAAAAGAGGAAACTTCAACAAAAAAGCCGAGAATTAGTAAAGAGGAAGCAAAACAAAAAAGGCTTGATGAATTAAAGCATACAAAAAATAAAACTTTTTTTACAGCAATGAGACATGCTTTAGATGGCGTAATTAGGGCTTTTAAAACTGAAAGAAATTTAAGAATTGATTATATTATAGGACTATTTGTTTTATTATGTAGCCTTTTCTTTGACTTTTCTAAAACAGAATTTGCCTGTCTGTGTCTTACAATTGGTTTTGTTATATTTGCTGAAATGATAAATTCTACAGTAGAATATATTGTTGATCTTATAACTGATAAATATGATGACAGGGCAAAAGCAGCAAAAGATATTGCTGCAGGTGGAGTTTTGATTGCCTCTATAGTTGCTGTTATTGTAGCATTTTTCCTATTTGCAGATAAGCTTACAATGGCTACTACTTCTGTTATTTCAACAATATTTAGTTCAAATTTGTATATACTTTTTACAATTATTTTTGCTGTTGTAATTCTTGCTGTTATCTTAAAAGGAATTCTTGGAAAAGGCTCAAAATATTCTCAAGCATATCCTAGTGCAAGGGTTGCACTTGCTTTTGGACTTACAACTTATGTATATATAATTACCAAAAGTATTTTAGTTGGTGGAGTTGCACTTATACTTAGTGTAATAATTGCGCAAATTAGAGTTGAAAATACTAAGGTTAGACCAATATATATGATTATAAGTGCAATAATTGGTGTTCTTGTTGTCCTTATAATTTATCAGATAACACTTATGAAACCAGAATTATCAAATATATTGCATAATATATTGAACAATAGAATCTAATTTATAATCTTAATTACAAGAAAGGAGGAAAAATATGTCAAATGAGGATTTAATCAATATTGCAAAGTTGGCGTGGAAAAATTCATTTACAGATATTTCATCTTTTGGAGTAGGCGCGGCTTTGCTTGCAAAGTCTGGTACTGTGTATATTGGTGCAAATATTGAAGAAAAGACAATACCATCACTTAGTAATTGTGCGGAAAGAGTTGCAATACAAAATGCAATGTCACATGGAGAAAGGGATTTTTTAAAAATTGCAATAGTTGGTGGAAAAAAAGGAAGTAATGTACTAGAAAATAGTATATCTCCTTGTGGAGTATGTTTACAATATATGTTAGATATGTGTCCAAATGTGGAAATAATATCATACATAAATGATAAGGTAAAATCAAAACATTTAGTAGAATATCTAAATAGTCCATACAAGTTAAAACAATAATTATATAGTATAAATGAGGTGCATATAATGTAATGGGTGATTTAAATGAGGAAAAATTACATTCTAGCACTTTTTTTATGCTGTACCTTAATTATTGTTACATATTTTATTGTACAAAATCCGGGTAATATTTTTGTAAATGTAAAAGATGTCATGTCAAATGATAGTTGCAAGGTATCTGAAATTAATAAAGAAGAGAAAAAATATGTAGTAAAAGCATATATGCCTGTGACTGGTATTGAGAATCTGGATAAAAAAATTGACAGCCAGTACAGTAAAATAATTGATAATTTTGTGGAGGAGTCAGAGTTGTTAGAATTAATTGAAAATGAAAAAAAGTTTGCATTAACAATTAATTTTAGTAATTACGAATATAATGATTATATTTCTTTTTTAATTACGTGTTCTTGTGACCTTGGTAGAGCTCATCCTGATAGGAGAATAATGACTGTAAACTATAACAAAAAAAGTAAGGAGTTTGTAACAATTGATACATTATTAAAAAATAACAAAAGTATTATAGATGTATTTTCTAAATACTCATATGAAAAGCTAAGTAAGAATACAGAACTCTTAGAAAATGAAGAAACTTTAAAAAATGGTATATTTACAACAAAAGATGACTTTGAAAGTTTTGTTTTTTCAAAAGGTGGACTCATTTTGTTCTTTCCAAACTATAGTATAGCCTCATATTATCTTGGGAACTTTGAAGTTGTAATTCCATATGATAAACTTGGATTTTAGTTGTATGACTATGTTTATCTTATCAAATAATAAAAACAAATTAAGTATATTTTGTATTGAAAATTACTTTAAAATTTGATATAATTTTTAAAAATAAATAATGAGAGGTTTTGATTATGGAAATAAATGATAAAGTGGACTTTTCTGATACAATGAATTTGCCTAAGAGGACAATTTTAACAAATGATGATATTGCCAAAAAGGAAAAATTTTTTTTAGAAAGAATGCAAGAGGTAAGAAGATATAGAGAAGTTTTAAATAAAAATAAAAATAGTAATAAGGTATATAATATCTCTGAAAGTCCTATGAAAATACAAGATAAGTTGGATATTACATATGTTCAAAATAAAATATTAAAAGATATTGTAATACGATATAGATTACAAAAGGGAGATGTTGTAAATCACGAATTAGATTTCATGCATTTGCAAAAGAATGAAGATTTATCCGGTGAAAAAAAATTAGAGATAGAAGAGATAGTCAAAGGCAGATCTCTTACCAAGAGAAAATTAACAGAGATTACTAGAAATCAAATTCAAAAAATGAAAAATTTAGGGTTGGTAGTCAATTATAGTAATTTTAGTTGTTCTACACTTGAAAAAAACTTTAGTTCAATTGTTATTCAAAAATTTTATGAAATGTATAAAAATAAAGAGGTGTATGAAAAAGCAAAGCTTGTAAACTGGTGCCCAAAATGTGAAAAGTCTGTTAATAAAGAAGAAATATGCAAAGAAGACGAAAAATCAAATATATTTTTCTTGACATTTAAAATAGAGGATGATAAAGGTGTTTTGAAAAACTTAAGTACTTTTCAAGATACATATTTAGTTGCTTCTGTAATTAATCCTTGGGTTTTAGACTGTGATAGTAAAATTGCAGTTGCTTCGGACATAGAATACAGTGTTGTAGAGGTTAGACAAAAGGATAAGATAATTCGCTATATTATTGCTAGTGACTATGTTGAATATGTCATGGAACAAGCCTTTATTATAAGATTTGATGTTAGAAGAAAGATACAAGGAAAAGATTTGGTTGGAATGAAATGCTATAATGTAATAGACAATACACCAGTTTTAAATGTAATTTCAATAGGACGAAAGGATGTTATTATAGATTCTAAAATTTCATCTGGAATATCTATAATATCGCCAGGGAATACATATTTTGATTATCTTTCACTAAAAGATAATCCCGGACTATCAGTAAAAGATTGCCTAGATAAAAATGGAAAACTAATGAATTGCTCTCATAACTTTGCAAATATAGATTATAAAGAGGTAAATGACAAAGTAATTGAATTGGTTAAGAAAAGTAATATGTATCTTTGTAAGGACTTAATAAATGTAAAAAGTATGAAGTGTCCAGAATGCAAAGAAGACTTAATATATCATGGTGAGAAAAACTGGTATTTAAAAGATCAAATTGATGATAAGAAAAATGAAATTCTTAATGATCTAGTATCCAAAGTCGCAAATAACGGTAAATTTGATAAAGATGATTTAAAAAATAATCTACTTAAAAATGTAAAAGAAAACGAATTATGTATTTCAACTGAAAATAAATACGGAATTCCCGTACCAGTATTTTATTGTGGTGAATGTTCAAGACTTGTTATAAATGACTCAGTCATTTCACTTTTGAAAGAGATGTTTCAAAAAGAAGGAATTTCTGAATGGTACAGAAAAACACCAGATGAAATTATACAAGGAAAACTTTCTTGTGATAAATGTGGGTGCACATTTTTATTTAAGGGGACAGCTTGCCTAAATAATAAATTTGAAGAAATATGTGTTAGTACATGGAATGACGTATCTTCAAATAGAGAAAAAGAAGATGTATGTATAGAGAGTTATAAAGACTTTTTAAATTTAATTCAAAAATCATTTTATGATAAATCGTTATTAGACAGATTAAAAGGAGCAAAAAATATTCTTATTCATCCAAACTTAAGATACTATCAGTTAAAAAATCAAAATAAAAAGATACAAGAAGTTAAAGATCAAATGGCAGAAAAAATAATTTATGATGGAATTGAGAATAAAGCTGAATTTTTTGATACTGATTATATAGTAAAACAATATGGAACCGATGTTTTAAGAATTTTCTTTATACAAAATTCTTATCAAAAGAAATATGGTGTGAAAAAGTCAGATATTATTCAGGCTAATGTGGCATATAAAAAGATAAGGAATACGCTTAAGTTTATTATATCAAATTTATATGACTTTAACCCAGTAAAACACTATGTTGATATTGAAAACAGAGATGATTTGGATGTATACATGTATTCTAATTTAGTAAGTTTATTAAATAGTGTAAGGGAAGATTATGATAAATTACAACTATATCAGGCGTTTTCAAAAATATTGGAATATTGTACAAATACTTTGCAAAAAAACTATTTTAATGGAATTAAATATAGACTTTACATATTGAATGCAGATGATAAAAAAAGAAAAAGTACACAAACGACTTTATATGATATATATATAATACTTTTAGAACTTTTAGGTTGTGTAATACCATTTACATTTGAAGAAACTTGGAGTTATATATGGCATAATGATAATAGCGAGGCAAATAACTTTTTGTTATATAGAAGCAATATAAAGCAAATAGATATTAATAACTACTTACCAGCTATAAATAAATGGAAAAATATTTATTTTATAATAAACAAAGTAAATATTCAGATAAAAAAAGCAATAAATAGTGGAAAAATAAAAAATTCATTACAAGCCAAGGTTATACTAGGAGTAAATGAGAAAACTAAAGAATTTATTGATAAAAATCATGAAGATTTTTTAAGAGCTCTTAATGTATCGGTTTTGAAAACAGAGGTTTCAACTAAAAGTTATATTAAAGTTGAAGTTGCTGAGGGAGTAGAATGCAAGAGATGTAAGAATTACTCGGTAGATATAGGAAAAGACATAAAATACAGATATTTATGCCCAGAATGTGCTAAAATTATGGATAAAAATATAAATAATTAGTGTTGAAAGCATATCGTTATTTAAAAATTCACTAACACACGAATATATCAAAAGTATATTCGTGTGTTTTTCTGTATAAAAAAGGACAAACAGATATATTTCAAATAGTATAAACATATAAATATTATTGGTGATAGATTTGAAGGAAAATTATCTAAAATTAAAGAAAATTACTGCATATATTATTATTTTATGTTTTTTTTTCTATATTTTAAATTGGTATATAAGTAAAAAACAATTATATAAAAGTAATGAAGAGAGAAAACAAAATGAATTTGTTGAAAAAAATACAATAGAATATAAAGCTAATCAGACAATAAGGGTAAAGTATAGCAAAACAGGTAATATAGTCGCAATGGATATAAATGATTATTTAAGAGGTGTAGTGCCGTCTGAAATGCCTCCATCATATAATATTGAAGCACTAAAAGCACAGGCAATTGTTGCTAGAACTTATACATATAGAAAAATGATGTCAAAAGGTGAAGGAGAAGAGGCTGACATATGTGATAATCATACGCATTGTCAGGCTTTTTATGATAAAGACACATTATGTTTAATCTGGAAAAAAAGAGGATTTAGCGAAGAATTAATACAAGAATATTGGAATAAAATAAATGAGGCCGTTGTTTCTACGCAAAATCAGGTTATAACTTATAAAGGAGAATATATAAAAGCTTTTTTTCATGCCAGCAGTCCATATAAAACTGAAAATATTGATCAGATATGGGGAGGAGAAAAAATACCCTATTTAATATCTGTAGAAAATGAGGAAAAAGAGGACTATAAAAATAGAACTAGCTGTGTTAGTGTATCTTTTAATGATTTTAAATCAAAAATAAAGGAAAAATACAATAAAGATATATCTGATGAAGAATGTAAAAATACGTGTATAAATGAGTTTACAACAAGTGGAAGAGTAAAAAATATAAAGTGTGGAGAATTTATTATATCTGCTGAAAATTTAAGAGTAATGTTTTCTCTTAAATCAACGGACTTTAAATTAGAAATAAAAGATTGTAATCTAGTATTTAACGTAACTGGTTATGGACATGGAATAGGGATGAGCCAAGTAGGGGCTGATACGTATGCACATAAAGGGTATAATTATGAGGATATTATAAAACATTATTATACAGGTGTTGAAATAACTACTCTTAACCAAAATTAAAAGTTTTTAGTGGTATAAAATTAGAAATGAAATGTATGCATAAAAAATAAATATATAAATGAAAAATAAAAAATCTAAAGTAGTTATATTTTAACGCTTTAGTTTTTTTTTTTATTTTTTGGGACAAACAGTAATATTAAGGAAAGATCATGAATATATATATTATATAAACTGTAACTTTTGGGGGTGAAAAGTGTTTAAATATTACAGTTATAAAAGTAAACAAAGGAGATATTATATATGAAAATAAAATTTAAAAGTATATTTAATAGTAAATGCACAAAAGAAAAAATGAATGAGAAAGAAGATGTAGTAGAAAAAAAGGGGATTGAAGTTAGAAAGAGAAGAAAAGGTGCGTATTTAAATAATAAAAAAAATATAAATATAAAAGAGTGTTTTAAAAATAAAGGTAAATTACCAATGGGGTATTATGTCTTACTGCTTGGAATGTTGATGCTTGGGACAGTTAGTGTAGCAATAACTTTTAAAGCCTATAATTTATTTGCAAAAGAAGACTATGAAATTTACGCAGATGCTAATACAAATGACGAAAATTTGGCTGTAACCACACTAAGTAACAACGATGAAAAATTAGAAGAAAAAAATAGTAATAAAAATATTGATGAATCTAAAGAAATTGTAAATTGCAATTCAGCTGAAGCAAAAACAAGCAAGCAAATAAGTAAAAATAATACTAAAAAAATAAATGAGTTTAAGCAGAAAGATAAAACCAATATAAAGCCATTATCTTTTTCAAAACCAATTAACGGAGAAATACAAAAGCCATACTCTATAGATAAAGTGATATATTCAAAAACATTAGAATTATGGAAAACACATGATGGAATTGACATATCTGCACAAATTGGAGAAAGTGTAAAGTCTATTGAAAGGGGGGTTATTGAAAAAGTATATGAGGATTCATTTTATGGAACAACTATAGTAATTGATCACGGACAAGGTTATAAAAGTAGTTATTCTAATTTAAATAAAAAGGTAAACGTAAAAGAAAAACAAAATATAACAAAAGGCCAGTTGATAGGTAAAATTTCAAATACATCTATTGGTGAAATAAAAGATGAAAGTCATTTGCATTTTACACTATTTAAAGATAATAATAATGTGGATCCAACGTATATATTTAAATAGTAACATATTTGTTTATGAATATTTTGAAATTAAGTAGAATAGAATACTAATATAAATTATTTGTAGAAAGGGAGATTTTGAAATGTCAGATATTGATGAAAGAGCAAAGTTGCTTGCAACGTATATTATTGAAAACAAAAGTACAGTAAGACAAACAGCAAAAAAATTTAATATAAGTAAATCAACTGTACACAAGGATATTTCAGAAAGACTAGAGAAAGTAAATCCATCTCTTGCACGTGATGCAAAGAAAGTATTAGAAATAAACAAAGCAGAGAGGCATATTAGGGGAGGTATGGCGACAAAACGTAAATACAGTCATGAAAATCCGAAAGCAAGTTAGTGTTGAGGTGTCTAGAGATTAATTTCTAGACACCTTAATTAATTTTCTAAAATTATATAAATTTTAATACAGTAAATATTTTGTTGAATAATTTTTTTAGAATTGCAGATATTATATAGTATAAAAAGTTTAGTAACTTTTATTAAATATATTGCAATTGAAACTAAAATGTAATATAATTGTAACAGAAAATAGGAGGAGAAAATAGTGATTTTTGGACAAGATATTGGAATAGATTTAGGCACAGCTACAATTCTTGTATATGTGAAGGGTAAAGGAATTGTTCTAAGAGAGCCATCTGTAGTTGCGATAGATAAAACCACAGGTGAAGTTTTAGCTGTGGGTCAAGAAGCTAGAAAAATGTTAGGTAGAACACCTGGTAATATTATAGCTATTAGACCATTAAAAGATGGTGTAATATCTGATTATACTGTAACTGAAAAGATGCTAAAATATTTTATTAATAAGGTTTGTGGAAAATTTGTATTTTCTCCAAGAATAATGGTATGTGTTCCATCACGAGTAACTGAAGTTGAAAGAAAGGCTGTAATTGATGCAGCTACTCATGCAGGAGCTAGAAAAGTTTATCTTATTGAAGAACCAATTGCTGCCGCCATTGGTGCGGGACTTGATATTACTAAACCATATGGAAGTATGATTTTAGATGTAGGAGGTGGGACAGCAGATATTGCAGTAATATCTTTGGGCGGTTCGGTAAAGAGTCGTTCATTAAAGGTCGCTGGAGATAAGTTTGATGAAGCAATAATGAAATATATAAAGAAAAATAGAAATATTATAATTGGAGAAAGAACTGCAGAAGATATAAAAATAAATATTGGATGTATGTATCCAAAGGCAATTACAGAAAAAATGAATGTAAAAGGAAGAGATCTTGCTACTGGACTTCCGGTTGAGTTTGAATTTACTTCTGATGAAGCTCTACAAGCTCTTAATGGTTGTGCTGAGCAGTTAGTTGATGGAATACACTCAGTATTGGAGGAAACACCACCAGAACTTGCTGCTGATGTTTCCGAAAGGGGAATATATATTACTGGTGGAGGAGGACTTGTGTATGGTCTTGATCAGTTAATTGAAGAAAGAACAAAAATACCAGTTATGATAGCACAAGATGCCGTTTCATGTGTGGCCATAGGAACTGGAAAATCTCTTGAGCATATTGAAATGTTAAATTCAGGTAATGCAACTAAAATCAGGAATTTTTAAAAACGTTACCAAAGTTATATTGAATTTTTTTTTGTTAATTTTGTGACTTTTACACTCTGTATGTTCTATTACCATGCTATAAAAACTATAGCATGGTAATTTCTATATTATACTTAAAGTTCATTTTTTCTGTAATATAAAAAGTGTAAAAAATTTTAATAATTTATTCAATATAAAATGCTAGGATAACTAATTGGTTATTCTAGTGTTTTTTATATTATAGGAAAGCTATATAGACTTAAAAAATTAGAAAAGAATTAGGCAAAACAAAAGTAGAAATGTATAATATGAGTTTGATAGTGAAAAGTCAGAAATATGTACTTGTAATCAAATCATATCAACTATTTTAGACACAATTTTTTCAAAAGTTGTTGTGGAAATTTGCTTTTTTTAGTTTGGACTAAAATTTTTTGTAAATTCCTGTCTTTGGTTGAAAATTAATACTTGTAACTGTCCAAATGCCCTTTGACACCTTATATATTAATAATTTCTTTTGATATTTTGTTAAATTATGAAATTTATTATAGAGATATTTTTCTCTCTTTTGGATATATTAAATATTTTTGTTATTCACTGTAAAAAATAAAAAACAGAATAAACGGTAAAATTTGGATTTAAATATATAGACTTTTTTGTCAAAAAATAGTATAATATGAAAAGAAAAAAGGAAGTGAAAAAATTGCCAAAGAATGTAAAAGATGTTTTTTTTAACTGTGTATCAAATGTAGATAAATTCGCACTTGCAAACGTTGATGAAATAAAATTTTCAAAAAAACTTAATTCAGTAATTTTATATACTTCAAGTAATGATAATATTTCACTTCCAGAAATTGAGAGATTTGAACTAGAAGCCAAAAAAACTTATGAACTTAATTCATTTAAAATAGAATATAAATTTTTAGGAGAAAAAAAGGATATAACATTAGATGATGTTAATTCTGTTATTAATGATGTAAAAGAAAAATATGATTTTACCAAACATGTTTTTAATAATTCAGATATTAATATTTCAGATAATGTTGAAATTAATTTAAGTCTTCCTTATGCAAATTTTCTTAAATTAAAAAAGATTGATAAATATATGGCACTAGATTTTAAAACAAAATATGGTGTAGAAACAAACGTATTAATACAAGAAAAGCAAGGAGTTAAAAGTAATATATCGGATGAAATAAAATTCGTAAAGGTTGAAAGACCTATAGTAGATCCAAATGCTATACCTACTCCACCACCTCAAGAAAAGAAAGCATTTACACCTCGAAAACCACTTACTGAAGATGAGAAATTAGATAGAAAACTTGCTAAAGAACCACAACCAGATAATGTAATATATGGCGTAGATATTAGAGATAAAAATATAAAAAAGATAGTAGATCTAGCACCTAGTGAACAAAGAGTGTGCATTGAGGGAGAAATATTTAGAAGAGAAGATAGAGAGCTTAAAAATGGTAAAACTTTAATTTCTATAGATGTTACAGATAAAACAAGTACAATTTGTTGCAAAATATTTGTAGATAAGAAAAAATTAGAAAATTTAACAGAGAAAAAAGCTTTAAAAAAAGGAGATTATATTTTACTTCAAGGAAAGGCTGGTATAGATACTTTTTCAAATGAATTAAGTATAATGACTCATAATATTGTAAAAGCAGATAGAAGTGATGAAGAAAAAAGAACAGATGATGCAGAGGAAAAAAGAGTAGAATTACATATGCATACTCAAATGAGTGCAATGGATGGAGTAAGTAGTGCTACTGATATAATAAAACAAGCAATAAGATGGGGACATAATGCAGTAGCTATAACTGACCATGGTGTTGCTCAATCTTTTCCAGAAGCAAACCATGTTATCTGTGATAATTACGAAAAACTAGCTAAAGAAAAAACTGGTAAAAGTAAAGTTTCTACTCAGGATATTTTGGATAACGCACCAATAAAGGTAATATATGGAATAGAGGGGTATTTGGTTGATGATGTTGAGGTAGATGCAAATATTCCAGATACTTATTGTGTATTTGACTTAGAAACTACAGGATTTAATCCAAATAAAATGGATAAAATAACTGAAATTGCAATTTGTAAAGTAAAGAATAGACAAATTATAGATGAATATACCACTTTTATAAATCCAGAAAGGCATATTCCAAAAGAGGTTCAAGAACTTACTCATATAACTGATGAAATGATAAAAGATGCACCAACAATCGAAGAAGTATTACCAGAAATCTTGGATTTTATGGATGGATGTACACTTGTTGCACATAATTCAGATTTTGATATAGGATTTTTAAACTACTTTGTTGAAAAAGAAGGCCTTAAAGATAAATTTAAAAATCCAATAATAGATACTTTAATGATTGCAAAAGAGCTATATCCTGCTTTTCCAAACAAGAAACTTGGTACTATAGCAGAAGAACTTGGAATTTCACTAGAAGGAGCCCACAGAGCAATAAATGATACAAGAGCAACAGCTAAGGTATTTATTAGGATGGATGAAGATTTAGAGAAAAAAGGTATTAAAATAAATAGTTTTGCTCATACTGAAAAAATTATTGGAGACATATTAGGTGAAAAAGCTTATCATATAATTATTCTAGCCAAGAATTATGTTGGACTTAAAAATTTATATAAATTAATATCATATTCTCATTTACATTATTTTAAAAAGAAACCTAAGATTTTTAAATCTATGTTAAACAGGTATAGAGAGGGATTAATTTTAGGAAGTGCTTGTGAACAAGGAGAACTTTACCAAGCAATTATTAAAAGTGAAAGTGAAGAAAAATTAGAAAAAGTTGCAAGTTATTATGATTACTTAGAAATACAACCACTTGGTAATAATGAATTTTATACAAGAGGTATAAAAAAGAAAAATAAAAATTATAATAAAGAAATGGATGATAAGGATAAAGAGTATACTATATTTAAGTTAACTCATGAAGAGCTTATCAATATTAACAAAAAAATAATTGATATAGGAGATAAGCTTGGAAAACTTACAGTTGGTACTTGTGATGTTCATTTCTTAAACAAAGAAGATGAAATATATAGAAGAATACTTCAAGCTGGTCAAGGCTTTGATGATGCGGACATGCAAGCCCCTTTATATTTTAGAACTACAAAAGAAATGTTAGAAGAATTTCCATATTTAACTCCTGAAAGGGCATATGAGATAGTTGTAACAAATACAAATAAAGTAGCAGATATGTGTGATAGAATAAGTCCAATTTCTGATGAAAAATGTCCGCCACATATTGATGGTTGTGAGGAAGAAATAAGGAATATAGCATATGAAAAGGCACATAGTCTTTATGGAGATCCGTTGCCACAAATTGTACAAGAAAGACTAGATAAAGAGTTAAACTCTATTATTTCAAATGGATATTCAGTTATGTACATTATTGCACAAAGGCTTGTTTGGGATTCTAATGATCATGGATATATTGTTGGTTCGCGTGGATCTGTTGGTTCATCACTTGCAGCATATATGACAGGTATAACTGAGGTTAATTCTTTAAAAGCTCATTATAGATGCCCTAATTGTAAATATTCAGATTTCTCAGATCATGGATGTCAAAATGGATTTGATCTTCCAGATAAAGATTGTCCAAAATGTGGACATAAATTGGATAAAGATGGAATGAATATACCATTTGAAACATTCCTTGGATTTAATGGAGATAAAGAACCGGATATAGACTTAAACTTTTCAGGAGAATATCAAGCTGAGGCACATAAATATACAGAGGTTATATTTGGTAGAGGTACTACATATAAAGCTGGGACAATTGGAACAATTGCTGATAAAACAGCATATGGATTTGTTAAAAATTATTTTGCTGAAAGAAATATACATCAAAGAGAAGCAGAGATTAACAGAATATCTGTAGGATGTACAGGAATAAAAAGAACAACAGGTCAGCATCCAGGAGGTATTGTAGTTGTGCCTAAAGGAAGAGAAATATTTGAATTTTGTCCAGTACAACATCCAGCCGATGATCCATATTCAACAATAAAAACAACACATTTTGATTATCACTCAATTGATAAAAACCTATTAAAATTAGATATACTTGGCCATGATGATCCTACAGTAATTAGGATGCTATATGATATAACAGGAAAAGATCCAACCAAAGTACCACTAGACGATCCTGAAACAATGTCAATTTTTTCATCAACTAAAGCTTTAGGCGTAACTCCTGAACAAATAAATTCTGAAGTTGGTTCATATGGAATACCAGAATTTGGAACAAAATTTGTTAGAGGAATGTTAGTTGATACAAAACCTACAACTTTTGATGAACTTATTAGAATATCAGGACTTTCACATGGTACGGATGTGTGGCTTGGAAATGCTCAGTCACTTATAGAGGAGGGAACAGTCACACTTCAAGAGGCAATATGTTGTAGAGATGATATAATGGTTTATCTAATGGATAAAGGATTAGAGCCTGGACATGCATTTAAAATAATGGAGGTTGTACGTAAAGGTAAGGCATTAAAAGATCCTGTAAAATGGGCAGAATATGAAGAAGAAATGAGGGAACATGGTGTGCCAGAATGGTATATAGATTCATGTAAAAAGATAAAATATATGTTTCCAAAAGCTCATGCAGCAGCCTATGTTACAAATGCATTTAGAATTGCATGGTACAAAGTTCATATTCCAGAAGCATATTATGCAGCTTACATGTCTATAAGAGCAGATGAATTTGATAGTGACTCTATGCTATATGGAAAAGAAAAAGTAAGAGCTAAAATGAAAGAGATTGATTTACAGGGAAATAAAGCAGCACCTAAAGATAAAAATATGTATCCAATACTTGAATTAGTACTTGAAATGAATGAAAGAGGTATAGAGTTTTTACCTGCAGATATATACAAATCTGATGTTAAGAAATTTAAAGTTGAGGGCCATAAACTTAGGCCTCCACTTTCAAAACTTACAGGTTTTGGAGAGGTAGATGCAAATAAACTTGTTCAAGCAAGAGAAAAATATGGTAAGTTTACGTCAATAGAAGATATGGCTATGAAATCAAAAATAGGTAAAGTGGCGATTGAAACACTTCAAAAAAATGGCTGCCTTGATGGAATGCCACGTTCTGAACAAATGGATATGTTTGATTTGTTAGGGTAATTTAAAAGAGTAAGTAGTTTATATTATAAAATGCTTACTTTTCTTTTCTTTTCTTTTCCTTGGTAAGAGGTATTAATACATATTTTGAAAAAAATGATATTTCCTATAACATAAAAAATCTCTAAAGGTATTTAAATATTAACACTTTAGAGATTTTATATAATTTGTTATATTTTAACATTATTTATATCTTTAGGAGCATATTGTTCAGGTCTAAGGCCAATTCTACCTTTCATATAATAGATAACTAAAGCTATTATAACAAAACTTATAGTTGCAAATATTATACAAGCAATTGAGTTGGTTGTATAATTTAAAAGTAATCCTAAAGATGCAGAAAGTAATGCTGAACCTAAATTTTCAAATATGTAATAAGCAGATGTTATTCCGTTTCTTATCTTATGTGTCGTAAAACTAAGAATATATTTTTTAAGTGCCACTCTATAGGCTCCTTGTACTAACCCCATTAGTGAAAGTGAAATAAGCAATATTGACATATTTGTAATATTAAGTGAAGAACTTGTCCCAACAATTCCAACAAAAAGTAGGGCGATTACAAAAGCAATTGATAAAAATTTCAACGTCTTGTTTCTAGTTATTTTTTCAATACTAAATAAGTGTTTTGCACCTATTCCAATAAAGATGGATACAATACATACTATTACAGTCATATATTCATTTTTTATTCCCACATCAATTAAAATAGCTTTATATAATGTAGTACTTACAGTAACTATTCCTGTAAAAATAAAAGAAAATAAGTACAATGCTTTTAGTCTATTACTATTTAAAATATTTTTTGTTTCTTTTAGCATATCTTTTAATGTGTATTTTTCATTACTATCTTTTTTGTCAACATTTGCAAAATTTATTGAAATAACTAGACTTATAATCAAGTTTATACAGCAAAGTATGATTGGAATGTAGTTATTAATTACAAATAGGAATCCAGACACCAAAGATGCAAAAGCATCATAGTAGTAATATTTTGCGTTTGATTTTCCCTCTATTTTTGAGAATTCAGGAGCTTTTTTTAATTTTTTAAGTGAAGAGTATAATATACTACTTTCACTTATATTTTTTAAAGTAAAGCCAAATGCTCCAAAAAAGTTAGCTAATAAAAATGTTGAATATGAATTTCCAAATAAAAACAATATTCCATTTATAAGCACAAATACATTTCCAAGTATCGTACTATATTTTAAATTTAATTTATTTACAATTGAATTTCCAAAGAAGTAAAAAATAATGCAAAAAACAGAGTATGCTGAATTTATAAACATTACCTGCGACATTGAGAACCCTTTTGTAATAGTTAGATATAAAACGAATACAGCATAATAAAATAAAAAGTCATATGAAAATGTTTTATATTTTCTGTATAAAGCAATATTTTTTCTGGCTTTTTTTTCTATTATATCATTTTCCATGTATTCCTCCTTAATTGAATATATTTTATTATAACATATAAAAAATATATTTAAAATAGTTTATTTGGTAATTTTTTTAAAATTATTGAGTTATACTAAAAATAGTGATATAATAAAATAGATAATGAGGAGGAGATTATATGATAAAAATTGCATTTTTTGATACAAAAGATTATGATAAAAAATTTTTTAATGAGCATAATGAAAACTATGGATATGAAATAAAATATATTGAAGAAAAACTTTGTGATAAAACAGCATATATGTCAAAAGGATATGATGTGGTATGTGTTTTTGTAAATGACATTGTAGATGAAAAAACAATAAATATTCTTAAAGAATGTGGTGTAAAACTAATTGCACTTCGTTGTGCTGGATTTAATAATGTCGACTTAAAATGTTTAGATGAAAGTTTAAAAGCTGTAAGGGTTCCTGCATACTCACCATATGCTGTAGCAGAGCATGCATCAGCATTATTACTAACACTTAATAGAAAAACATATAAAGCATATCAAAGATCAAAAGAATATAATTTTACACTAAATGGACTTCTTGGATTTGATATTCATGGAAAGAATGTCGGGGTTATTGGTACAGGAAGGATTGGTAAATGTTTTATCAACATTATGAAGGGATTTGGAGCAAATATTTTAGCATATGACGTGTATAAAGATGAAGAATTTGCAAAGGAAAAAGAGTTTAAATATGTATCACTTGATGAATTGTATAAAAATTCAGATATTATATCTATTCACTGTCCATTAACTGATGATAATGTTAAGATGATTAATAAAAAATCTATTGAAAAAATGAAAGATGGAGTTGTAATAATAAATACAAGTAGAGGAAAACTTGTAGATGCAAGTGACTTAATTGAAGAACTTGCAAATGGTAAAGTTGGTGGAGCTGCCTTAGATGTTTATGAAAATGAAGGAGATTTCTTTATGAATGATCTATCAAATTCAACTTTAAGAGATAAAAACTTATCAACACTTTTAACAATGCCTAACGTTGTTGTTACATCACATCAAGCATTCTTTACTAAAGAAGCGTTAAATAAAATTGCAGGAGATACTTGTGAAAATATAAAGGAAATATTTGAAAAAGGTAGTTGTTCAAATGAAGTTAAGTACTAAAAGTAGGGAATGTAAAAAAGTCCAATAAAGAATAATAGTTGAAGTCAATTTATAATGTACCCAATGGAGTGGACACAGAAAAAAGAGTGTTTTCCCATTGAGGTTGCTGAAAAAGTAGCCGAAAAAATATGATTTTTATTTTTTACTAAAATTTACAAATAATTAAAGAAGGAGAGGATTTTTATATGGAAAAATTTAGGAAAAAAATTTTTAAAAGCACAAAAGGAATTACACTAATTGCATTAGTGGTCACAATTATTATTTTACTAATTTTAGCAGGAGTTTCAATTGCCATGCTTACAGGTAATAATGGTATTTTATCTCAAGCGGGAAGGGCAAAAGATAGAACCAGAGAAGAAGGAGCAAGAGAGAAGATACAATTAGAAGTAATGGGAGCATATGATAAATATGGAGATATAGATTTAGGCAAATTAAAAACAAATTTAGACAATAATGTTGGAGCAGACACAAGTAAAATTAATGATATATTAATAGATGGAGCAACAACAGGAAAAATAACAGTTGATGGAAAAGATTTTTATGTAGATGGAAATGGAAATGTTTTAGACTATGACGGACCTGAAGGAACCGATACACCAGAGAAAAGCACAGAAACAACAATTGATAGAAGCAACGGAACAATAGATATAGTATTTCTACAAAACACAAGTTATGCAGTATCACAAACACCAAATGCACCTGCATTAGATAATACCATGGTGCCAGTAAAATACAATACTGAAACAAAAAATTGGAACGTATGTAGTAAAGATGACGCAGAATGGTATAATTATGCAGCACAAAGCAGTACAACAGAATCAGGTGGAAGTAGCAAATGGGCAAATGTAATGCTAACAGATGATATAATTGTAGAAAAAGAGGGAACAACATATGACACAAGTGCTATAAAAGATTTATTAACAAGCAATAGTTTGCAAACAATTGTTGGTGCAACAGTAACAACAGAAGGAAGTATGCTTGTATGGGTGCCACGCTATGCATATAGAATAACATACAAAAATTCAAGTGGAGATGTGCTTGGTTATTCAGATTCTAGAGGAATTGTAACAAAAGACGGAAAAACACCAAGTTCATACCAAACACCAACAACATCAATAAATGTAAATGGAAGTATTGGAAGTACAAAATATGAATATTATAGACCACACCCAGCGTTTGAAACAGATTTAGACCAAGGAGGTTGGAGCAGCAGACTTACAGGAATATGGGTTGGAAAATTTGAAGCAACAGGTTCAACATCAGAAGTAACGGTAAAATCAAGTTTATCATCATTAAGAAATAAGACTATAGGAACATTCTGGCAATCTGCAAAAGATAATTTTAAAGCAAAAACGTCAGGAAGCCACATGATGAAAAATAGTGAATGGGGAGCTGTTGCCTATTTAACAGAAAGTAAATATGGTAGAAATACAACATCCGTAACAAGAAATACAGATTCAGGATATTATACAGGAGGAGCAAGTACGGCAGGTGCATATAAAGATAATATTTTACAAAGTACAACAGGAAATGTGTATGGAATATATGACACTGTAGGGGGAGCTTGGGAATATGTAGCAAGTTACATTGCAAATAACCAAAATAGTTATGGATACCAATTCGCATCAAACGCAGGAACATCGGATTCAAAAAATGATAAAACAGAATCTACAAAATATGCAACGGTATATAAATATAATACTACATCAGATTCATGGAATAATAATTATAATTTAAATTTAAATAAAGTATTTGGAGATGGAACAACAGAAACTAGTACTTCAGGGGATGGCGAAAGCTCTTGGCGTTCGGCGTACTCTCACTTTGTATGCGAGTCTGTGCCTTTCTTCGGTCGTGGAAGCTGGTATAGTGATCCCTACGCGCACGCTTTATGGTACGATAGCGGCAATGGTGATGCCTACTTCTTCAACGTAGGGTTCCGCCCTGTGTGTATAGTAAAGTAATGTGATATCGGAAAGTGAACTGCACATGTTCATAAGGCCTGGTATTTAGCGAAGCACAGCGTGCTCCGTAAGAAAATAATATATTGTCAATATCAGTGTGCTTTTATATTTCACACACTGTATTATAACCCTCATATACAGAATGTAATGGAGCACAGCACGCTCCATAAATTAGAATAAACAGTAGAATCAGCTACTGTTTATTTTTTGATTGTTACAATCCAGAAAAATATTTCAAAATTACAAAATTTTGTTTGACAAAAGCAAATTTGTATGATATTATATTTTCAAAGTTTAATTTGGAGAGTGATATTATGCAAAGAAGAATAAAAGGTTTAAATAAAAGAGAAAAGGCAATTTTAAAATTTATTGAAAAACAAATAATTGAAGATGGTTATCCACCATCTGTTAGAGAAATAGGTAAAGCAGTTGGACTAAATTCAACAGCAACTGTACATGGCTATTTAGCTAGACTTAGAGAAAAAGGGTACATAAAAAAAGAAGATAAAAAGGGAAGAACATTAAGATTATTAAAAAGTGAAAATGGGGAAGAATTTAACCCAAGTCCTAAAAATTTCTATGCTCAAAAAGAGCTTGTAGATGTACCAGTTGTTGGAAAAATTACTGCAGGAATGCCTATTCTTGCCGTAGAAAATGTTACAGATACATTTCCAATTCCATTAGATTTTGTTGGTAATTCAGAAAGTTTTATGCTTACTGTTAGAGGGGAAAGCATGATAGAAGCCGGCATTTTAGATGG
>OIYR01000370.1_pt1 | contig 25120 bp, 23 predicted proteins | sample 1588221 | NCBI WGS metagenome assembly OIYR01 (sample SAMN03283292) | human gut metagenome | biome: human-associated habitat; material: feces | host: Homo sapiens | place: Peru | collected 2012
GAAGGTTAAAGGCATAGGCGATAAGCTTTTTCAGCAAATCAAAAATGACATTGTGATAAGATAAGGTTCTTGCGCGAAAAGTGGCAAAATAAGCGTGTAAGAATGCAAAACTCTCGCCATACATAAAAAAACTATAAATTTTTAAAAAATTTATAGTTTTTGGTTGAAAAGATAAATACGCGTTATCACTCGTTTTGTCTTAAAAGGCTTTTCAATTTGTGAGTTTTTGATGGCTTTTTTGCTAAAAAGCGTTGATGAGTATAAATCTTATCAAATCGTCATTGCGAGCGAACCTTGTGAGTGTGGCAATCCATAAAGATAAAGGCAATACTTGAATTTATGAGTTGCAAGCAAATTTTGCTTGTGCTTTTTGTTTGCAATAACGAGCAAAATTGTCATATTTGTTCTTTTGCAACGACAAACAAAAGTCGCACTCGTGCCACGCACACAAGGAATAAATTAACGATTTTTGAAAAGAGCTATCAACTTTTATCATTATAAATTTTCGGCACAAATTGTTTGCTGTTTTTGATAAAATTTGCTTAAATTTCGCTCATTCGTGCTTTTAAAAATTCCACAAATTCATCAAAACTTGCTAAATTCAGTTTTACACGCTTTCTTTGCGGCTTGCCCCACATACATTCGGGGAAAAACTCATCGTCCTTAAAACGCGCCATTATGTGAAAATGCACGCGTGGGACATAGTTAGCAAAGGACGCAATGTTGATTTTGTCAGGCTTGTAAAACTCTCTTAAAGCTCGCTCGCACAGCAGCACCACTCGCCAAAGCTCATTTTGCAGGCTACTAGGACAATCCGTTAGCTCTACAAATGGCTCTTTGGTGAAGATTTTGAGCCAAGGAATTTGCGCGTTTTCACGCTCGATAAAAAGAAAATCGTTTTCAAAAATTTTCATCTTTGCTCCGTTTATTTTAAGCTTAAAAACGCTAAATTTTACAAAAATTTTTTCAAATTTTGATGAATTTTAGCCGAAAATTCACAAAAATTTGAGTGATGGTGTCAAATTTTTGTTGTATAATTTCAAAAAGCCAAAATCACTCTCTTGAACACGAGCTTTTACCCAAAACGGTTATAAAAATTTTTGAGTAAAATTTAACAAAAACCGCTACAATATCAAAAACAAAAAGGCTGGCAATGAAAAGCTACAAAGTCTATCAAATCGACTCTTTCACAAGGACGAAATTTCGCGGAAATCCCGCTGGTGTTGTCCCAAACGCTGATGGGTTAAGCACGGCGCAAATGCAGCAAATCGCAAGAGAGCTTAACAACCCAGAAACCGCTTTTATCTTTGCGCCTCCAAAGGGCGCAGATTACGATGCCCAGGTGCGCTTTTTTACCCCAAACACAGAAGTGCCGCTGTGCGGACACGCTGCCATAGCAGCACATTATGTGCGCGCTATACTTGGCGAACACTCAGCAGGGCGGGCTTTGCAAAAGACAAAGGCGGGGATTTTAGCTGTGGATACGCTTAAACAAAACGGCGATTTTGCCATACAAATGACACAAGCAAGCCCGCAAATTCAGCCTCCGCTTGATGAAACGCTCACCCAACAAATCATCAAGGCTTTAAGGATAAAGGCTTGCGATTTACGAGCTGATTGCCCTGTGTGCGTGGCTTCTACTGGGCATAGTAAGGTAATGGTAGGCATAAAAGATTTAAATTTACTCCACTCGCTCGCCCCAAATATGAGCGCATTAGCAAGCCTGAGCACACAGCTTTCGTGCAATGGCTTTTTCGTCTTTACACTTGATGAAAATGATGAATTTTTAGCGCACGGCAGAATGTTTGCCCCAGCTGTTGGTGTCAACGAATACCCTATAACGGGCAGTGCAAATGATGCTTTGGGGGCGTATTTGGTGCATTATGGGCTTTTTAAACACTTGCAAAATGGGGGCGAGTTTAGCTTTTTTGCCAAACAAGGCGAGGCGATAGGGCGCGAGGGGCAAATGCAAGTACGCGTAAGCGTTCTAAACTCAAAGCCTGTTTTGGTGCAAATCATCGGCGAAGCTGTGGTAGCGTTTGAAACCGAGCTTGTTTTATGAATGTGAGTTTAGCGATGGCGTTTGCAAGCGACAAGCATTTTGCCTTAATGGTAATGCGATTTGTTGCTTACAAAAATAAATGTGAATTTTTGCATTAAATTTAGAGTAAAAAAGGGAAAAGAATGTTTGAATGGATTTTTAGTATAGATGCGTGGCTCACTTTAGCGACACTTACAGCACTTGAAATCGTGCTTGGCGTTGATAATATCATAATGCTTGCCGTTTTGGTGGCAAAACTGCCCGCTCATCAAAGGGACAAAGCCCGCTATCTTGGGCTTGGGCTTGCTATGTTTGCCCGCATTGCTTTGCTTTTTTCGCTTTTTTTGATTATGAAGCTTACTGCACCGCTTTTTACGCTACCCTTGCCTGAATTTTTGCCCCAAAATTCAGGCGAAATTTCGGGTAGGGATTTGGTGCTGTTTTTTGGCGGGCTTTTTTTGGTAGTAAAGCCTATATTTGAGATAAAAGAACAAGTTTGTGGCGTGCAAGATGATGAAAAAAGTGGCTTTACAAGCAATGTTTTTTGGCTCATCATCGCTCAAATCATCTTTTTAGACATAGTTTTTTCGCTAGATAGCGTTATCACAGCCGTTGGCATAGCTCAAAATTTACCCATAATGGTTCTAGCCATTGTCATAGCGGTGCTTGTAATGCTTTTTGCCAGCAAGCCCATAGCGGACTTTGTCGAAAAATACCCCAGCATAAAGCTACTCGCGCTTGCGTTTTTGGTGCTTGTGGGGCTTGTTTTGATGGCTGAAAGCATAGATTTACACATTTCAAAGGCTTATATTTATGTGGCTATGGCATTTTCGCTCATCGTAGAATGCCTAAATATCATCGCCAGAAAAAACTCAACTCAATAAATTTACCCTGTTTTGTGGGTGTAGTTGATGAAATCTTCCTTGCTCAAAGTGCTTAAAATGCGGATTTGCTTTTTAAGCAAGCCAAAATTGATAAGCGAGATGACAAAACCGAGCAAAAAGAGCATAAAAAACGCTATATCCACGCCCAAAAAGCCATTTTTCACGCAAAATACTCCAAAAACAGCACTTGCACAAAAAAGAAGTAAAGAAAAAACGATATGGCGTAGTTTAGCTTCTTTAAAATTATCTAAATTTTGCGTAAAATTACGAAATAAGATGATTTTACGCTTTAAAATGGTAATTACAAGCTCATCGCCCTTGCTGAAAAGCTCATTATTTAAGGCAGTATAGTTAAAAATTTCTTGTTTAGCTTGTGAATTTAAGCTGTTTAGCTCATAAATGCTGTATTTACCACTTTTTTTCACATTAACTTCATCAAGGCACAAAAACCTCAAATCACACCTTGCATACAAAAACGGCTCAAAGCTCATAAATGCCATAGCTATCCTCCCCTAAAACGCCCCTAAAAAGTGGCTTAAATTCAGCCTCCACTCGCACATTTTGACTTGCCTTAAAATGAGCGTTGCTGAAAATCAAAAAAGCGTCCATTTCGTCCTTAAATTCACGCAAAAAATTCTCCCCGCCCTCAAACATTATGAATTTCGCCTGCTTTGGAATTTCGCTGTAAATTCGGCGGTTTGGCACACTAAAAAGCGGGGCTGTCTTGTCAAATTCATCTAAATTTCGCCTTGAAAGCACGCAAATGTCAGGTGCTTTGCCTCCAACAAGCCTTGCATCAAGTGTGGGGCGGTCTGTGCGAACGCTTTGTCCGCCGATAACGAGCAAATCAATCTTTGAGCGGATTTTATGCGTGTAAATGTCGCTTTCGCGCTTTGTTATCTTACCAAATGCCGAGCCATTAAGCGTTAAGGCAAGTTTAAAAAGCTTGTAAGGCTCATTTTTCTGCCACTTCAAAAAGGGCTTTATCAAATTTTGCCCCGCCACTTCGCAAAGCCCAAATTCAAGCTCAACGCCATTTTGCCGCAAAAACTCACCCCCGCCACGCGCCTTGTCGCTGGTATCTGCTACGCTCACAAAGACTTTTTTAAAGCCAAGCTCGCTCAAAATGCGCGCACAAGGCGGTGTCTTGCCAAAATGCGCGCAAGGTTCAAGGCTCACAAAGGCTACTGCGCCTTTAAGGGCGTTGTCGTGGTGCTTTAAGATAAAATTATATGCTAAATTTGGCTCATCGGGCAGGGTTAAATTCGGCTTTAACTCTTGCAAAGCCTGCGCTACAGCGTTGAGTTCAGCGTGAGCCTCTCCTGCGCCCTTGTGCGCGCCTATGCTTAAAATGCGCCCATTTTTATCTACGATGACACAGCCAACAGCTGGGTTTTCATAGGTGAGAAACTGGTATTTCCACGCCTCATCAATGGCTAAATTCATATAAAATTCAGGCTTCATTCATTTTTTCCACGCAAAATTTCATAAATTCACCACTCCACAAAGGTTTTTGCCTTTTTAATCTCGCTTAAATTCAGCTCTTTTTGCTCACCCTTTTCATCACGCACAAAAATGCTTATATCGCTTGTTATGTCCTTTTCATCGGCATTTAGCCTGCTTTGAGCCTTTGAGATGCCTAAAATTTCGCCCACAATCTTGCTTTTATCGCTCATCACAAAAACAGCCTTTTCGCCAACGCTTAACTCAAAGTGTTGTGGCTTAACAAGCCTTCGTTCAAGCCCTGGACTGCTTACTTCAAGCGAGTATTCGCCCGCGCAAGGTGGCTTGACATCAAGTATAGGCGATAAAATTTCGCTGAGTTTAGTGCACTCTTCTAAGCTCACACCACCTTTTTTAGCGATATACACGCGGTAGATTTTGCGCCCATTTTCGCTCACTAGTTCATCATCATAAAGGCTCACGCCCGCTTGCTCGCAAAGGGCTTTTAAGTCAAATTCAAGCATTACTTTGCCTTTGAAAATGCGCTAAATTTGCGTGGCAAAAGGCTATTTTAGGCATTTTTTTCCTTGTGGATTTTCTCAAAAAGCTCATCGATATGGTTTTGATAATCAAGCCGTTCGTCAAATTTAAAGTGAAATTTAGGGCAGCGATACCAGCCTTGCTCGCCCATACAGTAGTTTTGCAAGGCGTTTGCGGCTTTTTGTAGCTTAGCCAAAATCAACTCCTGCTCGTGCGCGTTAAAAAACATTTTATCCACGAAAACAAAGGCATCATAACGCCCTTTTTTGCACTCCACATCGGTGATACAAAGGTTTTTTAACACTTCATCATCAAGGTTTGCCAAAGCTTCGGGGATAAGCTCTTTTAAAATGCTCTGCGTGCGTAGCTGCTTTATCTGGCTTTCATTTTTCATCATCTTACCTTTTGTGCGCCATTGTAGCGAAATTTAAACAATGGCGCAAGTTTTTGATATTGAGCAAATTCAGTAAAGCCCTTGCGCTTATCCACAAAGGCTTTGCATTGCAAATTTACTAAGCACTTAATTTGCAAATTTACTCTAAACGCTCGTTGCCACCTCACACTCCAAATGCGCTTTTAGTCCCTGAATTTCATATCAAGGCTTCTTGCCTCTTGCTTTATGTTTAGCTCTATGTCGTCTTTGGCGTTAAAGCCGCCGCCAAAGGCTTTGATGATATCCACTACTGAGCTAAGCAAGTTATACACGGAGTTTTCGTAGTTTAGCTTAGCGTTAAGGTAGCTTTGACGGGCATTTAGCAAGTCAGTCAGTGAGCTTGAACCATTGTTGTAGCGAATTTGAGCGAGATTGTAAATTTTTTCTTGACTATCAAGCAAATCCGCATAGTTTTTTTCATTCATAAAGGCGCTTTCTCTTTGCACTAGCGCGGTTCGCACCTCGCCAAATGCCGTTTTCAGCACGCTTTCGTAGTTTAGATACGCTTCATCTTTCGCAAGTTTCGCTAAATTTACATTGTAAGTAATCTCGCCCCATCTAAAAATAGGCATTAGCGCACTCGCACCTGCACTCCACGCCACGCTGTTGCCTTGTGCAAGCTTACTCAACTCCGTGCTTTGAAAGCCAAGTAGCCCTGTGAGCGAAATGCTCGGCAAGTAAGCCGTGCGCGCCACGCCCACAAGGTAGTTTTTCTGCTCTAATCTCGCCAAAGCCGCCTTTATGTCAGGTCTTTGAAGCAAAATTTCGCTACTTATGCCTTGTGGCAACTCTACCTTGAAATTTTCGATTTTGGTGTAAGGCAAGGTGGCGTATAGAATTTCGTTCAAATCCGATGACACAAGTATCATCAAGGCTTGGTTGTTGCTATCTCTTGTGGCTTTAAGCGCAGTCAGCTGGGCGCGCGCACTTTCAAGCTGGGCTTTGTAGTTGTAAAGCTCATACTCGCTTATCGCGCCTACTCGGTGCTGGGATTGTTTAAGCTCATACGAAGTCGTGTAATCCTCTACCGTTTGGATTAAAACCTCTACTTGGTTGTTTAAATTTATGGCGTTGAAGTAGAGTTTTACCACGCTTGATATGATAGAAAGCCTCGCACTTTCAAAGTCATAAATGCTTGCCTCGTAAGCCTTGCCCGCGGCTGAGTAGCTGTCGCGGTATTTGCCCCACAAATCAAGCTCATAGCTTAAATTTAAGCCTAAATTAAAGCTGTTGTTGATACTTTCCGTTCCATAAGGTGAGACATTTTTAGGCGTTTTCGCACGCGTTGCGCCCGCACTTGCGCTTACTTTTGGCAGCAAATCACTGCGGTTTATCCCTAGCGAAGCCGCAGCTTGCTCAAAGCGCAAGTAAGAAAGTCGCAAGTCCGTGCTGTTTGTCAAAGCTTTACTCACAAGGGCGTTAAGGTTTTTGTCGTTAAAAATTTTCCACCATTCTTTTTCAAATTTCACCTCAGCACCGCTGCCTCTGCTCTCACATTTCGTGCCGTTTTGCTCCAAGCACTCATTTAAAGGCACATTTGCCTTGAATTTTGCCTCAGGCTCGTCCATCCACGGCTTAAACGAGCAAGCGACAAAGAAAAGACTCAAAGCAGCTATAAAAAATTTACGCATCATTGTTTTTTCTCCTTATTTTTTTCACTCTTTCTCCTGCCTTTGTGCTTGCTTTTTGCACGGCATCTTTAAGACGAGCGCCGAAAAAGACGGCGATTCGGTGTAAATACCTTTCGCTGAAACTTTCTAAGATATAGAAAAACAAAGGCACAAAGAAAAGCGCGAGCGTGCTAGCGGCTATCATACCGCCGATGAGTCCCGTGCCAAGTGCGTGGCGACTTGCCGCACCAGCACCTGTGGCGATGACAAGTGGAAAAATTCCAAGACAAAAGGCGAGCGAAGTCATACAAATCGGGCGGAAACGCAGCCTAGCCGCCTCAACAGCGGAGTCAAACAAGCTCTTGCGCTCTTTTAAGTGTGTCTCCATAGCAAATTCCACGATTAAAATCGCGTTTTTCGCCGCAAGTCCCACGAGCAGCAAAAGCCCCGTTTGAAAGTAAATGTCATTGCTCAAACCCCTTATCCAAGTAAAAAGCAAAGAACCAAACACCGCAAAAGGCACAGCCGTAACGACAGCTAGCGGCAAAAGCCAGCGTTCATACTGCGCGGCTAAAATCAAAAACACAAAAACAAGCCCCAAAATCAACGAAGTTTGCCCTGCGCCTGAATTTGTGATTTCTTGATAAGCTGAACCCGACCAAGCGATGGTGTAGTCATCGCCTAAAACCTCTTTTGCTACCTCGCTAATGGCTGCTATGGCTTGTCCTGAGGTATAGCCTTGTGCTGGCGAACCTTGCACGAGCGCAGCGGGGAAAAGGTTAAAGCGTTTGACATCATCAGCCCCCGCGCTTCTTTCAAGCCTCACAACAGAGCTTAAAGGCACCATTTCGCCCCTTGATGAGCGCACATAAATCGTGTTTAAGGCGTTTTGCGTGTTGCGAAAATCGCTCATCGCGCGGACATTCACTTGATAGTTTTTGCCAAGCATAGGAAAGTCATTGACATAGTAGTTTCCGATAGTTGCGGCTATGGTAGTGAAAACTTCACTCAGCGAAAGCCCGTAGAATTTAACCTTATCTCTATCCACGATAGCCTTAAACTGCGGAAAACTCGTATCAAGCGTAGTTCGCACGCCCGTTAAATCAGGGCGTTGATTTGCCGCGATGATGAGTTTATTGACATCTTCTTGGATTTGCTCATAAGTTTTGCCTGAGCGGTTTTGCACATACATATCAAAGCCGCCTGTTAAAGAAAGCCCTTGTATAGGTGGCGGATTGAGAAAGAAAGTCTGTCCTTCTGGGTTCATAAAATACGCCATATTAAGGAAACGCACCACTTCAAAAGAGCTATATTTACGCTCACTCCAAGGCTTTAAGTCGATGAAAGACACGCCAGCGTTTTCTTTGAGCGAGCTTGTAAATAAGTCAAAGCCTATGACGGACATATTGTATCGTATGCTGTCGTTGTTTTCAAGCATTTTTGAGAGCTTATCCATATAAGCAGTAGTGCGGTGCATAGCACTTGCAGCAGGCAAATTCGTAATCGCCATAATGCTGCCTTGGTCTTCTTCTGGCACCAAAGAGCTTGGCACGAGCTTGTAAAGCCCACCCACTACAAGCAAAAAGCCAAAAAAGACAAGCACAAAAAGTTTTGCTTTTTTAAGGACAAAGCTCACGCATTTTGCAAAAATTTCCCTACTCCAATCGAAAAATTCATTGTATTTGACGACAAATTTAAAGGGTTCTCCCATATTGCGCTTTAAGAAAATAGCGCACAAAGCGGGCGTAAGCGTAAGGGCGATAAAGCCAGAGCAAGCCACAGCCACGACAAGAGTGAGCGCGAACTGCTTTTGAATTTGCCCCACAAAGCCACTCATAAAGCTCACAGGTATGAAAACCGCGCTTAAAACAAGCACGATGGAGATGACAGGCGTGGTGATTTCTCTCATCGAAGCGATAGTAGCTTCTTTTACGCTTATGTCTTTGTTTTCGTGTATGATTCTATCGACATTTTCTACCACGATGATGGCATCATCGACAACGATACCTATGGCAAGGATAAGCGCAAAAAGTGTCAGCAAATTTATACTAAATCCTAGCACATAAAGCCCCACAAAAGCACCCAGCAAAGAAACAGGCATCGCTATCATCGGTATGATAGTCGAGCGGAAATTCTTTAAGAACATATACATTACAAGCACGACAAGCACAAAGGCTTCGGCAAAGGTTTTAAGCACTTCTTTGATACTTGCCATAACGAAAGTCGTGGTGTCGTAGGGGATTTCATACTCTAAACCCGCTGGAAAGTCAGCCGCTAGCTCTTTCATCTTAGCCTTTACCGCATCTCCCGTTTCAATCGCGTTTGCCCCTGATTGTAAATTTACCATTATAGATACAGCAGGAATGCCATTAAGCCGTCCTGATGTGGTGTAGTTTTTTGAGCCGATTTCGACATTTGCCACATCTTTTAGGCGCAAATACGAGCCGTTTGAATTCACGCGCAAGATGATATCTTCAAATTCCTTTGGGGTTTTAAGCTTGCTATCAACGGTGATAGCATACACATAAGGGGATTTGTGCGTTATAGGCTCTTCACCGATTTTACCCGCTGAGTATTGAGCGTTTTGCTCGTTTATAGCGGCGATAACTTCACTTGCCGTAACGGCGTATTTACTCATCAAATCAGGCTTTAACCACACGCGCATAGAGTAGTCTTTGTTGCCCATCGCGCTCACATCGCCCACACCCGGCACGCGTTTTAAATCGTCCAAAATGTTAAGCAAGATATAATTGTAAATTTCAGTTTCGTCCATAGAACCGTCCATCGAGCGAAGTGCCATTACACCCAAAAAGCTAGGGGACGCCTTTCGCACCGTTACGCCAAGCCTACGCACGCTTTCGGGTAGCTTTGCTGTGGCTTGTGAAAGGCGGTTATTGACATTGATAGTCGCTTGGTCGGGGTCTGTGCCGATTTTAAAATACACAGTCGAGCGCATATAGCCAGAACCTGAGGCGGTAGTATCCATATAAATCATATCATCGACACCATTTATCGCATCTTCTATCGGCGTTGCCACTTCTTTGGCTATGGTTTGAGCATCAGCACCTGTGTAAGTCGCCATTATGCTTACCGTTGGCGAACTCAAAGACGGATACTGCTCTATGGGCAAGGATTTGAGACAAATCACGCCCGAGATACAAATGATAATCGCCACAACAGAAGCAAAAACGGGTCTTTCTATAAAAAATTTAGAAAACATCGCTTACCCCCGTTTAACCTTGCGGAGCTTGCATAGCTTGGGTGGGCATTTCTTGCACCACTGCGCCGGGGCGGATTTTTTTGAAATTGTTTAAAATCACCTTATCTCCGTCTTTTAAGCCCTCACTGATGACAGCATAATCATTTGCTTGATAGACGATTTTTACTATGGTTTTTTTCACTTTATTTTCTGCATCAAGCGTATAAACATAAGTGTTTCTCACATCTTGCAAAATCGCAACCTGTGGAATTTGAAAGCCATTTTTTTGCACGAAACTATCTGTGTATATCGTTGTGAAAGTTCCGGGCACGAGCTTTGAGCTGTTGTTGTCAAAAATCGCCTTTGCCTTGACGCTTCCGCTTGTCTCATCGATGACGCTATCCACAAAGAAAAGTTTGCCCGCAATCATCTCGCCGCCTACTTTTACGCTTGCTTTTATGTCGCCGATTTGCCACGCACCGCTTGAAAGGTTGCGTTCTATGCTGAGCCTTTCAACATCGGCTATGTAAAAATTCGCATAGATAGGGTTGAGGTTGGTTACGCGCACTAAATCTTTGCCGTTAGTGCTGACATACTCGCCCACATTTACAAGCGCATCGCCCACCACGCCGTCAAATGGCGCACTCACGCTAGTGAAGTTGTAGTCCAAAGTCGCATTTGCAAGCGTAGCCTTTGCGCTTTCTAAATTCGCGCGGGCTGTGTTGAAATTCGCTAAACTCGTATCATAATCCTTTTGAGAAATCGCCTTTTTGCCGATAAGCACGCGGTTTCTGTCGTGGTCCTTGCGAGCGTTTTCATAATTTGCCTGTGAAGTTAAAAGCGTAGCCTTGGCTATGTCAAGGGCGGCTTTATACTTTTCTGGCTCAATGAGAAAAAGCACTTGGTCTTTTTTCACCTGCTCGCCTGCACGAAAGAGCTTTTCGACTATCGTGCCGCTTACTTTTGGCTTTAACACCACATCTTCTTCACTGACAAGCTGAGCTGGATAAGCAAAGTTGAGCTTAATGTCCTGCATTTTGGCTATGGTAGTGCTTACCATTTGCGGTGGCATTTGCGGAGGCTTTGGCGGCTCGCCACACCCAAAATACACGAGCGCGAGCGCAACTACTAAAATTTTTGCAACAAAAGTTTTCATTTTTGTTCCTTTCTGGTAAATTTCTTTTTAAATTTTGGTAACACTCATTACTAAAAATTCAAAAAGTGATTGTCGCTGATTTTGGTTAATGATTTGTAACAAGCATTACCAAAAAATTTTGAGCCTAAATTATCTCTAAATTTAGTTAATGAATGATTACACTAAACATTTTTCAAAGTGCCACTTAGCTTAAAAAGATAAAAATTTGCATTTTAGTCTCTTAATGCCGCCACAAAATAACCGCTAAAATCCACTCTACAACGATAAATTCTAATTTATCTGCACTCTATTTTACTCTCTCATCGCCTTGCATTTTCGCAAAAATCATAAGCGAGCTTTTCATACAAGCTTGCAAAATCGCAAATGACATAAAACAGCACATTTTTAGCTTAATGTCTTAAATTTGCTTGCGCTGATAATGCCTTGATGAAAAAATTAACCACAAATTCGCAATGCTCGGCTTGTTCTTTTTTGCTCATCAAGGGCTTGTCAAAGAAAAACGCTTCCTCCAAGCACTTGCCTTTAAGCATAGTAAAAAACAACTCCGCATAGCGTTGCGCCTCATCGCACAAGGGCGGCGGGCAGTTTGCAAAATACTTCACAAGGATTTGCTCGGGGATATTTTCTTTGTTTTGCTTGAAATGCTCTATCAAAGTGCGGTTTGACTGCTTGTAAAGCTGAGAGTAGATGATTTTCACAAGCCTCAAAGCCCTTTTTTGTAGGAACATTCTCATAACGCTCGTGGAGAATTCATACAGAAATTCACGCAATGGCAGGTTTTTGTTTAAAATTTTGCTGTAAATTTCACGCTTTGCCGTGAGTATATCGTTGATAACGCCAACAAACAAGCCTTCTTTGTTTTGAAAAGTGGAGTAAATGTCCGAAAATGAGCCGCCAGACTTCTTAATAATCTCTTTCAAGCTCGTTTCTTCGTAGCCTTGCGTGAGAAACAAATTCAAAGCCACTTTTTTTATCTTTTCTTGCCGTGCAAGAAATTTTGGCGTCATTTTAGGCTGCAAGACTTCGCTCTCACTAGCCTTTAAGGCAAACTTGCCCTTGCGATTTTTACCTTTTGCTTGAATTTTTTCGTTTTTGTTTTGGATTTTATCGCCCTTGCTTTGCTTTTTTTTATTTTTGCCTTGAATTTGCGCGCTTTTGTTTTGAATTTCTTGCGCTTTATCTTGAATTTTTGCTAGCTTGCTTTCATCTTTTGCCTTTTGGCTTTGCTTTTTTGGCACTTGGCTTGAATTTTTTTTTCTCATTATTGTAATCCTCAATATAAAATTTCTTGTCATTTTACCACAAAAATGTAAGAAAAGCAATTTTACAGCTTAAATTTACGAGAAATTTAAATGCGCTTGATTTCATTAAGCGCGGTTAAAGCGGACGGTAAGGGCGCAAAAACACAGGAAATTTCGGCACGCCGTTTTTGGTGTAGCCGTTAAATTTATAAGTGATGAGCGAATTTATAGGCGGTGGGTTTTCGCGCTCTTTGTCGCTAAAACCAGAGCCGATTTTAAAGCGGACAAGTTTTGTTTTGCGTGTCTTAAAATCGCTAGTATTTTCTTTGATGATAATTTCTTGCTCGCAAGTGATAGAGCCAAGTTTGTGTGCAAATTTTCCCTTGCCTGCGTTGTGCGCGATGACTTTGCATTCGCTATCCTCGTAAATTTTAAGCTTCATCGCATTTTTAGTGCGAAATTTTTCATAAGGGGCTGAATTTTTACGCACAACCAAACCCTCACCGCCCAACTTAACAACGCGTTGCAAGGCTTTGTTAAGCTCATCTTTGCTTTTAATAGGCGTTTGAGCGATGATAAAAAGCGGATAAGTTTCTTTTTGCGCCTTTTTTAGAGCGTTAAGATAACTTTGAAGCACTTCAAGCCTTTGCGTGAGCGTGCCTGTGGCATTTGGCACATCAAAGACAAAGTATTTGACCCTTTGCCACGCCTCACACTTGCTTTGACTCACCGCACTCAGCGTTTCTTCAAATTTATTTTTAGCTATGTAAAGCTCGCCGTCCAGCGCAAAGGGCGGAAAATTTTGAGTAAAGCATTTTGGGGCGGCAAATTTCTTATTTGAGCGAGATTTTAAGGCTACGCCGTCCCACAAAGCCCGCACTCCATCAAGCTTTTCGCTCATCACATAGCCCTTTAACGAGCCATTTTCAAGTAACTTTTCATCAAAATTTACAAGCGCAAAAACCTCGCATTTGGCATTTACAAAAATAAGCAAAAACGCAAAGATGAGATAAGCTTTTTTCACCTTTACTCCTTAAATTCACTCTTTAAACTCTAAAAATCATTTCGTTTTTAAACAAGCGATAATTATAGCCAAATTTAAGGCGAATTTAACTTAAAATCTTTCGATGAGATACATATAGCTTGGAATGTTGATTTTAGCGAAGGTTTCAAGCTCGACACTTTGATACATATCCTCGCTCAAAACGCTCACCACGCGCCCCACAGGCACGCCGCTGAAAAAAATCTCATCAAGCCCACTTGTAAGCACCTCATCGCCGACATTTATCTTTTCCCATTTGGGTATGAATTTCACCACAACCCTGCCGTTTCGCCCTTGCGCGACACCGGGAATTTTCTTTTTGCCCACATACACGGAAAAAGTGCAGTCCTCATCGCCTTGCAAGATACCCATCAAACGCCCATCCTTTACCACAGCGATACCTGCTGTGTAGCCTTGAAAGATAAGCCCTTGGTTGCGCGTGCCAGCAAGCGCGCCTGAAAAGGACAGCCAAATTTTCGTGTAGTTGCTGATTTGCACGAAAGATATGGCTTTGACAAGCGAAATTTGCGGGTAGTAAAGGGTTGAATTTTTGTCCTCCAAAATCATATTAAGCTGGTTTGCAAAGGTAGAAAGCAAGGCGCTTGATTGCTCTAACGCCTCGTTTTTAGCGCGTAAAAAGCGGATTTCTTCGACTTGATTAAAATGCTCGTTGATGGTGTCAATAACGGCGTTTTTCACATCATAATACCGCTCAATCACGCGGTCATTGACACCCAGCACGCCCTTTTTTACGAACCCGCCAAAATAAAAGGACATAAAGAGCAAAAAAGAAAAAATGAGCAAATAGCGAATTTTATTCTTCATTAGTCAGCTGTTGTAACAATTTTATCTCTTCTAAAATCCTGCCCGTGCCGCGCGCCACGCATTTAAGCGGCTCATCAGCCACATAAGCGGGCAAGCGAACGGTCTCTGATAGATACTTGTCAAGCCCACGGATTAAAGCCCCGCCGCCGCTTAACACTATGCCATTTTCTACTATGTCGCCTGCTAAGTCAGCTGGCATCATTTCAAGCACTGTTCTAAGGGCATCGGAGATTTCTTTTAAATTTTCTTTCATCGCCTCACGGACATCTTCGCTCGTAATTTCTATGCGTTGCAAAAGCCCTGTGATTTGGTCGCGCCCCTTAACGCCCATAGAAAGCTCTTTATCCATAGGAAAAGCTGAGCCGATTTTGATTTTAACTTCCTCAGCGGTTCTATCGCCGATGACAAGCCCGCGGTGAGTTTTCATCCACGCCACAATGCTTGAATCCAGCTTATCGCCCGCCACGCGGATTGATTTAGAGATGACAAGCCCGCCAAGTGAAGTTACGCCGATTTCAGTCGTGCCGCCGCCTATGTCGATGATGAGATTGCCCTTTGGTTCTTGTATGGGTAAATCAGCCCCGATAGCCGCCGCCATAGGCTCTTCGATGAGAAAAACCTCCCTAGCACCAGCACTTAAAGCACTCTCACGCACAGCTTTGCGCTCCACTTGTGTCAAGCCATAAGGCACAGAAATCACTATGCGCGGGCGCAAGAAATTCTTTCTGCGGTGAGTTTTTTCGATGAAATAGCGAATCATCTTTTCAGTCATATCAAAGTCCGCGATAACGCCGTCTTTCATCGGGCGAATGGCTTCTATGTTGCCCGGGGTTTTGCCGACCATTTCTTTTGCCTCTTTGCCCACAGCTAGAATTCTAGGCTTTCCTCCGCCGTATCTGTCGCGTTCTATGGCGACAACTGAGGGTTCGTTGATGACTATGCCCTTGTCTTTGACAAGCACAAGCGTGTTTGCCGTGCCTAAATCTATCCCCATATCGCTGGAAAAAAATCCCACAACTTGGTCAAAAATCATTTTATACCGCCTTTTTGGTTTTGATGAACAAAGGCTTTGCACCTTTTTGCACCACTTCTTTGGTGATGATTATATCATAATTTTTAAACTCTGGTAACTCAAACATTAAATCAATCATCATTTCTTCGATGATACTTCGCAAGCCCCTTGCGCCCGTCTTGCGCTCTAATGCTAGCTTGGCTATGGCGCTAAGTGCATCGTCTTCAAATTTAAGACTCACGCCGTCAATCGCAAAAAGCTTTTGATACTGCTTGATGATAGCGTTTTTTGGCTCGGTTAAAATTCGCACCATATCCTTTTCATCAAGCTCATTTAGGCTTGCGATGATATGAAGCCTGCCGATAAGCTCGGGGATAAGCCCAAAATGCACCAAATCATCAGGCTCTATCTTTTCAAGCAATGAATTCTTGTCCTTTTTGTCCTTTTCGCTCGCAAAACCCACGACTTTATCGCCTACTTTTCGCTTTAAAATTTGCTCTAAGCCGTCAAAGGCGCCCCCGCAAACAAACAAAATGTTTGAAGTGTCTATTTGAATGAAATCTTGATTTGGGTGCTTGCGTCCGCCTTTTGGGGGGATATTGACAAGGCTGCCTTCGATGATTTTAAGCAAGGCTTGCTGCACGCCCTCGCCGCTTACATCGCGTGTAATGGAGCGGTTTTCGCTCATTCTGGCGATTTTATCAATTTCATCGATGAAAACTATACCCATTTGCGCCTTTTTCACATCGCCATCAGCAGCTTGGACAAGCCTTGTGAGTATGTTTTCGACATCCTCGCCCACATAGCCAGCCTCTGTTAGCGAAGTGGCATCGCAAATAGCTATGGGGACATCTAAAAAGCGCGCCAAAGTCTGTGCGAGCAAGGTTTTACCACTACCTGTTGGACCTACGAGCAAAATGTTGGATTTAAAAAGCTCAGTGTCATCGTCCTTTGTGATAGCCTTGAAAATTCGTTTGTAGTGGTTATACACGCCCACGCTAAACACCTTTTTAGCGCGCTCTTGTCCGATGACATACTTGTCAAGGTGCGCTTTAAGCTCTTTTGGCGTGATATTTTTGAATTCAATGCTTGGTTTTTGCGCTTGCAAAGCCCCTTTGCTCTCGCCAAAAAACGCTTCATAAGCGTTTTTCGCGCAATTTTCGCAAATAAAAGCGTGCTGATACTCAGTAGTGAGTAGAATTTTATCCATCAAACTCGTCCGCTGCGAAGCTATAACGCCCTGCGTTCCACAAAAACTACACTTACTCATCGTCCTTACCCCTATAAACAGGAATTCCGCGCGTGGTGTTTAAGATAAATTCACACATTTTGCGGACATTGTCGCTCTCGCACTTTGGCAAAAGCTCGCTAGCTGCGGCTTTTAAATCGCTGTGCTTGAATAAAAATTTATAAGCCTTGTTGATTTTCTCAACCTCATCTTTGTCGAAACGGCGGCGAATGCCTACTAAATTTAGGCTTCTTATCTTTGCGCGGTTGCCCTCAGCCAAGCAAAAAGGCACTATGTCTTGTGAAAGTGCGCTTGCACCTGCTATCATCGCGCCTTCGCCCACCTTGACAAACTGATGAATAGGCGTTAGCCCGCCCACGACAACAAAATCTCCAAGCTCCACATGTCCTGCAAGCGTGGCGTTGTTTGCTAAAATCACATTATTTCCAAGCTTGCAATCGTGTGCTATGTGGCAATAAGCCATTATAAAGGCGTTTGCGCCTATGCGCGTAAAGCCGTCTCCCTTTGCTGTGCCTGAATTTATAGTTGCAAATTCGCGGATAGTGGAATTTTCGCCGATTATCACGCCTGTTTCAAGCTCGCCGTCCTTGTAAGAAATATCTTGCGGTATGTCGCCCACTATGGCATAAGAGAAAATTCGGCTTTTTGCGCCGATTGTCGTGTGCGAAAGTATGCGTGCGCCTTGCTTTACCACGCATTCATCGCCCAAAACAGCGTTTTTACCGATGAAAGCATAAGGCTCGATGATGACATTTTCGCCTAAAATCGCCCCCTTTTCCACAACCGCACTTGAATGAATTTTACTCATCATCTATCCATTATCATCGCTTTGAGCTGTGCTTCTGCCACCAAAGTGTCATCAACAAAGGCTTTGCCCTCAAAAACCCACAGCGCACCGCGATTTTTGACGACATTCATTTCATACACGAGCTTATCGCCCACGCGCACGGGGTTTCTAAACTTCGCCGCGTCAATGCCTGTGAAATAAACCACCTTTTCAGCGGGATTTACCTGCTCACTCATAGACTTAAACGCCAGCACACCGCCTGTTTGCGCCATACCCTCCAAAATCAAAACGCCCGGGTAAATGGGGTGATTTGGAAAATGTCCGTTGAAAACTTGGTCTGAAATGCTGATATTTTTATATCCACGCACGAATTTACCAAGCTCTAACTCGCTAATCCTATCCACCAGCAAAAGCGGATAGCGGTGCGGCAAAATAGCCTGAATTTGCATAATGTCTATCATCAAATCGCCTTTTTTAAGTATCTTACAATGCTTTAAGCATTAAAAAAACAATTTTATCCTAAAAAGGCTAACAAAACAAAAACGAAATGTTTTTTCGCTTAAAAAACTAATGTTAAATTTTTAGGCTAAATTATCTCTTTTGTTTTCACGCTTTGTTTTTGTGGCAAAGTTTGCCTGAATTTTCAGTGGCTTGCTACGCTGTTTTTGTGAAAACGGCTTATAAAGCAAATCCACAAGGCTTTGCGCTAGATTACCGCGCAAATTTTGTCAAATTTGCGTTTAGCCCTTTGCTTTTTCCATTCTCTTGCGTTGGGTTGGGTCAAGGTAGCGTTTTCGCACGCGCACGCTTTGCGGGGTTACTTCGACTAGCTCGTCCTCTTCTATCCACTCCAAAGCCCGTTCCAAACTCAGTTTGCGTGGTGGCACGAGTTTTATGGCTTCATCGCTTCCGCTGGCACGGACATTTGTGAGATTTTTGCCTTTTATGGGATTGACATCAAGGTCGTTTGGACGGCTATGCTCGCCGATAATCATTCCCACATAGACTTTTGTCTGCGGTTCGATGAAAAGCACGCCCCTATCTTGTAGGTTAAAAAGCGAGTAGCCAAGCGCAACGCCGTTTTCCATACTGATTAAAGCCCCATTTCCACGCTTTTCAACCCCACCGCTAAAAGGGCGAAACTCTAAAAAGCTGTGATTCATCACGCCTTCGCCTTTGGTGTCGGTTAAAAACTGCGAGCGAAAGCCGATGAGTCCGCGTGCTGGGATTTCAAATTCAAGCCTTGTTTGCCCGTCCCCTGTGGGCGACATATTTTTCATTTCAGCCTTGCGTTTGCCAAGCTTTTCGATAACCGCACCGCTGAATTCATCTGGCACATCGATGACTAAATGCTCAAAAGGCTCTGTTTTTACGCCGTTTTCGTTCTTTACGATGACCTCAGGGCGTCCCATACAAAACTCAAAGCCCTCGCGGCGCATATTTTCAGCTAAAATGGTGATTTGCAACTCCCCGCGCCCGCTCACCTTAAATTTACCCTCGCCATTTGGCTCAAATTTCATCGCAATGTTCGTTTTCATCTCACTTTCAAGGCGTTCGGCGATTTTGTTGCTCGTTACGCTCTTGCCCTCAGTGCCAGCAAGGGGTCCGTCATTGACAGAAAAAACTATGCTTAAAGTCGGTTCTTCGATGTGCAGTGGGTCAAGCGGCATAGGATTAGCACTATCTACGATGCTATCTCCCACATCAAGTGCTTCAAATCCCGCAATCGCCACTATATCCCCAACAAATGCTTCATCAATGTCCGTTTTTTCAAGCCCCATAAAGCCGATGAGCTTTGAAATACGCCCATTTACCTTTGTGCCATCAGCCTTAGCAAGCGTTACGCTTTCATTTTTCTTTACCTTGCCGTTAAAAATTCGCGCAATGCCGATTTTGCCGACAAAATTATCATAACCTAGCGTAAAAACTTGCAACTGCAAGGGGTTTTCCACGCTACCACTTGGAGCTGGCACGCGCTCTAAAATCATCTCAAAAAGCGGCTGCATATCCTTGCTCTCATCGTTTAAATCAAGCTTTGCGTAGCCGTTTTTTGCCGCTGCATACACTATGGCAAAGTCTAACTGCTCGTCATTTGCGCCCAAAGCCACAAACAAATCAAAGATTTCATTCACCACGCGGTCTGGCTCGGCGGCGGGTTTGTCGATTTTGTTGATGATGACAATGGGGCGAAGTCCTAGTATAAGGGCTTTTTTCACCACAAATTTGGTTTGGGGCATTACGCCTTCTTGCGCATCGACAAGCAAAAGCACGCCATCAACCATTTTAAGCACGCGCTCAACCTCTCCGCCAAAATCAGCGTGTCCGGGAGTGTCGATGATATTGATTTTTGTGCCTTTATAATTTATCGCGGTGTTCTTTGAAAGTATGGTGATACCGCGTTCTTTTTCTATGTCGTTGCTGTCCATTACGCGCTCAGAAATTTGCTCGCGCTCGCTAAATGTGCCTGATTGCTTTAAAAGCTCATCAACCATAGTGGTTTTGCCGTGATCCACATGGGCGATAACGGCGATATTTCGTATGTTTTGCAAGGTTTTCTCCATAAATTTTTGTCATAAAAAAGGCGTATTATAGCAAAAAATTTGAAATTTGCGTGATTTTTGATAGGCTTTTGAAGAGAAATTTTATAATTTTTTGCATTTTCTTTTCAATCTTGTTTGATTGCAATACCTAGAAATAGTGAGTTTTAAAAGTTGGAACGCTTTTTGCTTGATAAGTTATGCGAGCAAAACTCGCGGATTTTGATTGAAAGGATACGAGATGTCAAGACCAGTTACAGCAGCTTTCATAAGCAAAGAAAACGACACGCTAGGACAAGCTTTGGCTTTGTTAGAGGTTTTGCAATCACAAGAAAGTGAAAAGGTAGTGCGTATTTCTTCTGAACTCAGCGAAATTTTGGCTGATGAGAAAAATTACGAGCAAATCAAAAACGCCACAAACTTGGACGACTTGCTTGAATTCATCGAGCAAAAGCAGCCTTATGAAAAAATGCTCCGAGTGCCTTGCACTGAGCTTTTGAGAGAGAGTTATCCAGCTTTGGCGAAAAATGCGTTTTTATAAAGGTAAAAAATGTCAAATCTTACTTCGCAAAGTTCTCTTTTAAACCTTACCCCAAAGGCTGAGGTAAAGGGAAATTCATCAAAAAGCTATGCGGATGATGAAAGTGCGAGTAGTTTTTTAGCCACTTTGGTGCAAGCTCTTGACGAGACGGGTGAGCTTTTGCCGCAAAACTTGCAGACTACCCAAAAAGAGATTATGCAAGAGTTTGCATTGCAGCAAAACGCCCTTTTTGGCGAGCTTAGCGAAGAGCAAAAAATTTCTATATTTGATTCTTTAAGTTTTATGCAAGTGCTTAGCGTGCTTGAAAATTTACAAATCGGTGTTGCTGATGTCAAATTTTCAAATCTCTCCACTCAAACACAGCAATTTTTACAAACTCAAAGCAATTTAGAGGCTTTAAAAGGCGCGAAAAATTTAGACGAACTTTTGCAAATCGCCAAAAATTTAAATTTAGAAGTGTCAAATGTCAAAATCGATAAAATTTTTGAACTCAAAGGTGCTTTTCCAAATTTAGCTAAGGCGAATTTTTTTAGCGACAACACAGACAGCGTTTTCAAGGAGTTTTTAAACACCAAAATCTCCGACATTATCAAAGGTAACGAAAGCAAATTCAACACACACAGCACAAAAAACAAAACCACTCAAAGCACCACAAATTTGCTCTCAAAGGCTTTACAAACCTTAGCAAATGACGATGATAGCGATATTTTACTCAAAAATGAAGTCAAAAACGCCATTCAAAAAAGCTTAGAAACGCTTGCTGATAGCGAGGATACAAATCTTAAAAACCAAAAACCTTTGCAAAATTTGACAAGCAAAGAGGCTGAAAAGCCTTTATTTACGAGCCAAAACGCAGATAAAATTCAGCCAAATAACGAAAAACAAGAAGTTTTAAACACACAACCAAAAGTAAGCGCAACGCAAGAAAAAGTTGATTTAACGAACCAAAGCCAAAAAGGACAAAGCTTTGAAGAGCTTGTTAAAAATGCAGTGTCAAATGAGGACAAACAAACCAAACCAAACGCCCAGCCAGCCAAAACGACAGCTGCTTTAAACACAGAACAAACCCAAATTCAAAACAATGTCGTTTCAAGTGCGGTGGCGAGTGAAATTTTAAGCGAAAATGTCAAAGCGTTAAAAAAAGAGATAAAAGAAAAAGTAACCAAAGAGTCAGCACAAACTGAGCCAAAAAGCATACAAGGCGAAAAAATCGCCCTAAATTCAAGCGAAAAACCGCTTACTCCAAAAGAAAAAATTGATGACAAACTTTTGGCAAAGCAAACCGAACCAAAGGCTGAATTGAGCGTAAAAGCTGAGCCAAAAAGCACGCTCAAAGAAACAAATTTAAACACACTAAACAAAAGCTCACTCGCCCAAGAAAGCACAAAAAACAAGGAAATTAAGGCTGAATTTGGCACAGCAAAAGAAAGTATAAATTTGCCAAATACTGAAAGCAAGACAAGCAATGTTTATTTTGAAAGCGTGTTGAGTAAGGCGCAAAGCAAATTTAGTGATTTAAATTTAAATTTAAACAACACAAGCAACCAAAATGTCAATCAAAGCCAAAACAAAGACTTTGCAAGCAACATAGAAAGCGAAACAAATATAAATTTCAGCACAAATGACAACAGCGAGCTAAACGCCGCGCTTAAAGATTTGAGCCAAGTTTCGCGCAGTGAGCTTAAAAGCGATTTAAATCTCAAAGAGACTTTTAGGAATTTCGCGCAGGATTTCAAAGAGCAAATGCAAGCCTACAAGCCGCCTATTACGCGCTTTAACATTACTTTAAATCCATCAAATTTAGGCGAAGTGGAAGTTACTCTTATCCAACGCGGGCAGAATTTACACATAAATTTCAACACCAACACCAGCACGATGAACCTTTTTATCCAAAACCAAGCGGAATTTAAAAATTCGCTTGTTAATATGGGCTTTACGGGACTTGAAATGAATTTCAGCGACCAAGGCAAAAAAGACAGACAGCAACAAGGCAAAAACCGCAGTGGCTACGGCTTTGAAGAAGAGTTTGAAAACATAAACCCCCAAAACACCGCATTAGAATTCGTTTTAGCTAAGTATTTTTAAATTTGGAACGGCATTTGCTTACCAAGCTATACAAGACAAATTAAGGAGCTAAAATGGCAACCGCAACAGATAACACTTATTACAACTCAATAAATACGGCTACTACCGCAAATTCAGGCACGAATTCAAGTAACAACACGAATTCCACGACAAATTCGACAAATAATACAAGCAACGCAACAAACAGCACAAGCCAAACGAGTTCGACAAGCAAAGGGAATTCGACACTTGACAAAGACGCCTTTTTGAAACTTTTGCTCATAGAAATGCAAAATCAAGACCCCACAGACCCTATGGACACGGACAAAATGCTTACGCAAACTTCACAGCTTGCGGCACTTGAAATGCAGCAAAACACAAACGATACTATGCAACAAATGGTTAAAACTATGGAGTTGCTTTCTCAATCGATGATTTCAAGTGGCAATATGGCAGTTATCAACGCCTTAGGCAAAATGGCGACTATCACCGACACGACATTTCCACTTGAAAACGACAAATCAGTCGTCAGCGCGCGTATGTATTTGCCAAAAGAAACAAAAGACGGCGCGACTTTCCAAGTAATGGACTCAAAAGGCAATGTTGTGCGTAATATAAAGGTTGCCAAAGAAGAGCTCAAACAAGGTGTCAATATCATCGGTTGGGACGGACGCAATCAAGACGGCATTTTCGTTGGTGCTGGCAACTATACGATGAAAGTTTCTTACACTAATATAGACGGCGGCACTTCGACAAGTAGCTATGGCTCTTATCCTATCGAGTCCGTAAAATTCAAAGACGGCGTAGGCATACTTGTCATCGGCGGTAAAGAAGTTAAATTTGACGATATAGCTCAAATCAGCTAAGGACAAGCGATGACAAATTCGTTTTACAATGGAGTGAGTGGGATTAAGACGCAAAATGTAGGCGTAGATGTTATCGCTCACAATATGGCAAATGTCAATAACATAGGCTTTAAGCGCACAGGCTCAGAATTTGCCGACATTTTTTATAGGCGCGTAGCCTCACAATCAACAAATCCCACAGAATCAGGCGGCGGAGCGACAGTAGCGGCGACAAAGGTTGTCTATGAGCAAAGTGGCTTTATGGACGGAGAAAGCGAATTTGATGTCGCGCTTAATGGCAAGGGCTTTTTTGGCGTGATGGGCTACAACAAAAATTACTACACAAGAAACGGCGAATTCACGCGTGATGCGAACAACAACCTTGTCGATAGCTCGGGCAATTTTGTGCTAGGCATAATGAATCCAAACCTCAAAACCACCACTTACAGCGACAGAGTGGCTGAGGAAATGGGGCGCATAAACGGAACGCCAGTCAGTAGCGGCTACACGATAAACAATCCTAATGAAACCTTTGATATCACGCGTAGTTCGCAACCAAGCTCGCTTTTTGTGCCAAGGAATTTGTATTATTTCCCAGAAGTAACCACGCAAGCCACTTTTAAAGGCACTTTGTCATCAAGAAAAGCAACAAATAATGTGAATTTAGGTGCTGATTTTAATAAAAAAATAACAATAACACCAGACAATGAAGCAGACCCCACAAAATACACCATTAGCGGGACAATCACCACAGACGATATATACAGCGCGGCGGTTGGAGATAAAATTTCTATTGTGGTTAAAGATAAAGACGGCAAAGAACAAACACTCACAGGCGAATTAACCGCTATAAAAGAAAATGACGGCACAACCAGCAACACAAATTTTAGTTTCAACATAGAAATGACACCGCAAACAGACTTTGATACTACTCAAAATCCGCAAGTGGTTTCAGCAAACCTTAAAACCCAACAAGATTTCATCGAGCCGCGAATCTTTGGCGCGCGCATTTTCAACGCTGATGGTAGTGTGAGCTTTTTAAAGTATAAATTAGAAGCCGCCCCGCGCACAAACGAAAATATAACATTCAACATCACAGCGGGCTTTTACGATGAAGCGGACAAGCTCATCAGCGATGCTGGCACAGGCACGATGACTTTTAACAAAAATATTCTCATCTTTAAGTTCTTCTTCTAATTCACAAATAGTTTTTCTAATGGTATATTCTTTATCTGAACAAACAATAGTAGCATAATTATCATTAATATTTTTTTCAATATATAATATATCTTGGTAAGGGACTTGATAAACTTCACCTTTAATAGTAAAACGTAAAGCTTTCTTAGTTGAATTAATTTCTAAAGCAATAAGTAAATCACGATATAATTCTTCTTTTATATTATCTTTCTTATTTATAAAATCTAACATTAGTATTTTAGCAGTATAACCAACATTTCTAAATTCTTGATAATTAGTAATAACAATAATCGGACTTGTCCAATCACCACTTTTTCTAATCATTCTTGCTAAATCAATACCATTTTTATTAGGAACTTCAACATCAACAATAAATATCTTAGGACTACCAATTGTCTTAATTTTTTCCCATACTTCTTTATTATAACTATTAAACTCTGTTATCTTATAATTATCACTCGATAGTCCCATAAC
>OIYR01000371.1_pt1 | contig 25119 bp, 13 predicted proteins | sample 1588221 | NCBI WGS metagenome assembly OIYR01 (sample SAMN03283292) | human gut metagenome | biome: human-associated habitat; material: feces | host: Homo sapiens | place: Peru | collected 2012
GACCTGCTTTACGATTTCTTCTTCAGTCATAATTGAATAAATTAAATAAGTATATTCTTGCCAATTACGCTATTAAGGCTGTTACCGGGCAAATCCGGGAACAAATAGCGTCACAAAGTAAGTAAAAAATAGTCAATATTCCAAATTTGCCTCCTTATACTGTCAAATACAAACAGGAAGGAGAAAGTCAAGCCTCTATGGAATCCTTTAGGAATCAAATGGTACGGCGGCTAAGATTCAGCCATATTCTCAAGCCGTTGAGAGAATTGAGCAGATAGAAAATGTACTTTATAAGCATCACGGCCGCATTGCCCGAACCTGCTCCGCTCATAACCGCGACGGTCCACAGGGAGATCGATGAGACATTCACCAGAATCCAGATGTACCACTGTTCCATGAAAGCAAGGCTCATCAGCACCTGACCTGCTATATTCAGAATCATCACCACGGCGTCGAGGAGGATCTTCGGCTTGTCGATATATTCAATCTTTCCAGCGGCAAGCTTCGCCCCGTCCACATATAATAATATAAGGTACAACGCCGCGATGCCTATGAATATTCCGGTAGCCAGCCAGGCCCATTGGCTTCCTGTCAGCCGCCGCGCCTTCAAATGCGAGCCTTCCTCCCCGGAACGCACCTTCGCTCCCCTCTTGCTCCATTGCCAGAAACCGACGAACTGCATCGGCAGGAAATAGAACGCGTGCAAGGCGAAATTCCCCATTATCCCGTTGTCCAGATAGACAATCGTGCCGATCAGCACATCGATGAAGCCGAACACGAATGTCAGGATGTTCCCGTTGGCGGACATCACCGTGTTCACAACACCCATCACGGAGCCGAATGCCGCCAGAAGCAGCATGAAAGTCTTCACACCCGGTTGCTGAAGCTTGAATATGGTCGTGACAGTGACGGCCAGCAACATTCCGGCCACAAGGAATATGTTGAACGCGAGATTGAATCTGCTTGCCTTTGACGATGCGGTCATAATGAAACGTGTTTGATTGGCGATACAAAAAAAGAGGTCATCGATTTGATGACCTCTCTGGAGCGGAAAACGAGACTTGAACTCGCGACCCCGACCTTGGCAAGGTCGTGCTCTACCAACTGAGCTATTTCCGCAGACTTGTGACCCGTAGCATTGCTTTGGGATTACAAAGGTAGCGCTTTTTTCTTTATTCGCAAATTTTTTCTGAAATAATTTCAAAAAAATTGCGATAAAGCTCTATACCTCGATCGAAGTCTTGAATTCGGACAGGAAACGGAGGTCGTTCTCGAAGTAGTGACGGAGGTCGTTGACCTGCCACTTGAGCATCGCGATACGCTCCAGACCCATTCCGAATGCGAATCCGCTGTACTTCTTGCTGTCGATACCGGAAGCCTCAAGGACGTTAGGGTCAACCATTCCGCAACCCATGATCTCCAGCCAGCCTGTTCCCTTGCAGATGTTGCAGCCCTTGCCATGGCAGATGTTGCAGCTGACGTCGATCTCGCTCGACGGCTCGGTGAACGGAAAGTAGGAAGGACGCATTCTGATCTGGGTGTCCGGTCCGAACATCTCACGGGCGAAAAGAAGGATCGCCTGCTTGAGGTCGGCGAACGTCACGTTCTCGTCAATGTAAAGGCCCTCGACCTGATGGAAGATGCAGTGCGCACGGGCGGAGATCGCCTCGTTTCTGAACACGCGTCCCGGGCAGATCACACGGATCGGAAGCTTCATGGTCTCCATCGCGCGGACCTGGACGGAAGACGTATGCGTTCTGAGCAACAGCGGGTCAGGATGGCCTGCGGACACGAAGAAAGTGTCCTGCATGTCTCTCGCCGGGTGGTTCAGAGGGAAATTCAGAGCCTCGAACACATGATAGTCGTCCTCAATCTCAGGGCCCTCGGCCACATCATAGCCGAACTTTCTGAATATGTCCACGATCTCCTGACGGACAATCGACACAGGATGCCTGGAGCCGAGTTCAAAAGGAACCCCCGGCATGGAAAGATCCTCCTTAGGCCCATCAGACGCACCCTCCGAAGCCGCCTGCTCTTTCATTTCGTCAATCTTGGCCTGCGCGGCCTGCTTTAGTTCGTTTATCTTGCGGCCAAACTCCTTCTTGAGTTCCGGACCGTATGTCCTGAACTCATCAAACAGTTTGGTGATCTCTCCTTTCTTGCCGAGAAGCCTTACACGAGCCTCCTCTACTTCCTTGGCGGTCTTGCAATTCAGCTCGCTGACATGCGCGAGCAGCTTTTCTATTTCTTCTTTCATAATATTCCCGAAATATTCCTGCAAAGTTAATCATTTTCCTGCAGTTTGGCGGAAGACTTTTCCATCTTCGCCTTTCTTTTTTCACGCGCCTTCTTGTCGCGAGCGGCGCCATTCTTCAAATATTTATCCCACTGATTGTCATTAAGCACCTTACGGAATGCGACATAGATGTTCTCGGCCCATTTGTCACTGGTTCTCGTGTAGATGTCGAAGTTAGACACTTTGGCCGAGGACAGGTTGTTCATCTCTTCCTGCATGGCACGGTAATCATGATTCAGAATGGAGTCCACGTAAAACACCTGCCAATCCTCAAGCTTTAGCGTCATCTCCAGTCTGTCAACCTCTTTCTGAATGAACTCGGACAGTTTCTTCTCCTGTTCCTCAGGACTTGGCGGATTCTGCTGCGCGAAAGCCAAAGGCATCGAAATGACCAGACATGCGACCGCAAGAAAAATATTTTTCATATCTTTACACTTTATTAATGGGATAACAAATTTAAACAATAATTACGTTAATCGCAAAATGGCTAAAAATTCAACCATCTACGCGCTCCTGACCGCCTTCGGCGTGCTCACGGCAAGCTTCAGGGCTGATGCCTGCACCAACATCATCGTGACAAGGGGAGCCAGCACCGACAACTCGAACATAATCTCCTACGCGGCGGACTCGCACGTCCTCTACGGAGAGCTGTACTTCCACCCGGCCGCCGACTGGAAAGCCGGCTCGATGCTCGACATCATCAATTGGGACTCCTACAAGCCGATGGGACAGATTCCTCAGATCGCGCACACCTACAAGACAGTCGGGAATATGAACGAGCACCAGCTCATCATAGCCGAGACGACCTGGGGCGGAAGGCTTGAATTGGAGGACACCACCGCCATAATGGACTATGGATCACTCATCTATGTCGCCCTGCAAAGGGCCCGCACCGCAAGGGAAGCGATCAAGGTCATCGTCGATCTGGCCAATGAATATGGCTACGCTTCCGAAGGCGAGACATTCTCGATAGCGGACAAGGACGAGGCCTGGATAATGGATCTCATCGGCAAAGGTTGCGAGATGAAGGACGGAAAGAACATCCGCAAGGGATTCGTGTGGGTGGCCATGAGGATTCCTGACGGTTACATCTGCTCGCACGCCAACCAGGCCCGCATCCAGACCTTCCCGCTGAACGACCCTGAGAACTGCCTCTACGCCCCTGACGTGATCTCCTTCGCAAGGGAGAAAGGCTACTTCGACGGCAAGGATGAGGACTTCGACTTCAGCGCGGCTTACTGCCCGGCCGATTTCGGAACCGTCAGAGGTTGCGACGCAAGAGCCTGGAGCGCCTTCAACATCCTCTGCGACGGCCAGTTCACCTACGAAAAGGACGGCAAGACCATCACCGAGCCGGCCTCGGCCTACTATGACTACATCACCGGCAAGGATCTCAGCCACAGGATGCCTCTTTTCGTGAAACCGGCCAGAAAGATTTCCGTAAAGAACGTCGCAGATGCGATGAGAGACCACTTCGAGGGCACTCCGCTGGATATGACCACCGACATCGGAGCCGGCGGCAACGCCCTTCCTTACAGATGGAGACCGATGGGATTCGAGTACAAGGGCTGGAGCTATGTCAACGAAAGGGCCATCGCCACCCAGCAGACCGGATTCTGGTTCGTGGGCCAGTCAAGGCATGACCTTCCGGACGTTGTCGGAGGAGTCATCTGGTTCGGAACAGACGACGCGGCAACATCCTACCTCACCCCGATCTACACCTGCACCGACAAGGTGCCGGAATGCTTCAGGGTAGGCAACGGAAACATGCTCAAGTACTCCCCTACCGCATCCTTCTGGATCAACAACCGTGTCGCCAACGCCTGCTACAAGGCCTACAACATTATGGCTCCGACAGTCCGCGAGGCTATCGACAGCTTTGAGAACGGACAGATGGACTCAAAACTCGCCGAGATGGACCGCAAGGCTCTTGAGGCCTACAACGCCATCCTTCCGAAAGCCGAGAGAAAAGGCCTGGACAGCAAGGACTGGTTCGCGTCCGTCAGGAAGATGCTCACTGAATATTCAGTAGGCACAGCCCAGAAACAGTTCGAGAACTGGGTCGCCCTTGAGGAGCTGCTTCTGGTCAAGTTCATCGACGGCAACGTCAAGGCCCAGAACGCCGACGGCTCGTTCAAGCATTCAAGATGGCACGAAGGCACACCTGAGGGACTTACCCAGCCTGGCTACACGGAGAAGTGGAAGGAGGCTGTGGTGAAGGATCACGGCGATGTGATCAGGGAAAGGTAAAAGAAGATATTCACGAATTATGCGGAGACTGTTTCTGATAATGATCCTGCTGCTGTGCTGTGCGGTTTCCTTCGCTCAGACCTACACCGTTTCCGGTACGGTACTGAACAAGAAGACCAAGGCGCCGGTGGAATTCGCGACCGTGGTGGCCGTGGAATGCGAGCAATGGTCCGTCGCCGATGACAAAGGGCGTTTCACTCTCAAGAACATTCCCGCAGGGAAGAACACACTCAGCGTGTCGTGTCTTGGTTTCGTCACCGACACCAAGACAGTCATCATAAGCAAGGATCTGACCGGCTACAAAGCTTTCCTCAGTGAAGACAACCTTACCCTTGAAGGGGTTGTCGTGACCGCGAAAGAAAATGAGAACAGCGCCACGACCAGCCGCACGATGGACAGAACGGCACTCGATCATGTCCAGATGGTTAGCCTTTCGGACATAGGAGGCCTACTACCAGGAGGAGCCACCGCGAATCCAAGCCTTCTCTCCGCCCAAAGGTTCAACATCAGGGCAGGAGGAAGCACCGAGGCTGGAAACGCATCCTTCGGCACGGCGGTGGAAGTCGATGGCGTAAGGCTCTCGAACAACGCCAGTTTCTCAGGAACACACGGAGTGGCGGTCAACAACATTGCCTCCAGCAATGTGGAATCCGTCGAGGTAATCTCAGGAGTGCCGTCCGTTGAGTATGGCGATGTCGGGGCGGGAATAGTCAAGGTCAACACCAAGAAGGGCATCGCCCCTTACACGGTGACGATGACGACCAACCCTAAGACGAAGCAGTTCTCCGTCAGCAAAGGCTACGGCCTGGGGCAGACCAAACGAGGAAGCTCCGCCGGAGTACTGAACGCCAGCGCCGAATATACATATTCAGTGGATGACAGCCGCTCCCCTTACACATCCTACGACAGGAAGCAGCTATCGCTGATCTACTCCAACCTTTTCAATTCGGGAATATTCAGTGACGCTCCGCTTAGGTTCTCCGCCGGATTCTCCGGCAACATCGGGGGGACTGACTCGAAGGCTGATCCGGATCTTTTGACAGGCACATACGAAAAGCAGAAGGACAACACCCTCAGGGCCAATGTCGAGATGAACTGGCTGCTGAGCAAGCCGTGGATCACCAATCTGGAGTTCAAAGGCTCGGTTGTCAGGTCGGACAGGCTCAGCGAGACAAAAAACAGGTATTCCAGCGCGGCCGGAACAGTGTCGCTGCACGGCAAGGAGGAAGGCTACTATGTGGCCGAGGACTATTCCTCAAATCCTGACGCGGCGGCGATCATGATCTCTCCCGGCTACTGGTACAACACGATGTTCCTGGACGACAAGCCGTTCTCCTACAAGCTGACTCTCAAGAGCAACTGGGCGAGGAAGTTCGGTTCCGTCAACAACAAGCTCAAACTGGGAGCGGACTGGAACGCCGACGCCAATTTCGGGAAAGGGGAATATTCCGAAGACCTCAGCAACGCTCCTTCATACAGAACCTACGACTACAGCGAGATCCCGTTTATGAACAATCTCGCACTGTTCGCGGAAGACAACATCTCCATCCCGGTCGGCAAGGAATCCCACCTGAACCTGATTGCCGGACTAAGGGCCGAGAACACGTTCATCAAGGGCTCTGAATATGGCACCGTCACAAGCCTGTCACCAAGGTTCAACGCTAAATATTCAGTATTCTCCGCCAAGGGGCGCAGGGACAGGTTTGTCCGCGGCCTCGCGTTCAGGGCAAGCTGGGGTGTGGCAGTGAAGCAGCCTTCGTTCTCGATTCTCTACCCGCAGCCAAGCTACAGGGATCTTGTGGTGTTCAACCCTCCGACGGCAAGCGACGGCAAGGCCTACTACGCCTACTATGTGATGCCGACAACCGTTGAATATAACCCCGACCTTGTCTGGCAAAGGAACCATCAGGGCGAACTCGGAATGGAAATAAACCTTGCCGGCACAAGAATATCCCTGGCCGGATTCTGGAACAGGACTGTCAAGGCGTTCACGACCAACAACGCCTACGACCCGTTCTCCTACAACTACACGGACCAGAAAGCGCTTGAGTCCTGCACGATACCCGTGGACGACAGGATCTACAGCGTTGACCGCAAGACAGGAGTGGTGACAGTCACAGACAAGACAGGGGGACTTACTCCGGAAACCATAAACGGAGTGACCAGAGAGTCTCTGGTAAGCAGGACTTACGCCGCTAACAGCGGGGCCCAGGTAAACCGCTACGGTCTTGAATGGGTGATTGATTTCAAAAGGATAAATCCGATCAACACGGACATACGCCTTGACGGAAACTATTACGCTTACAGAACTGTCAACCAAGACCTTCTGGCATATTCACCGACCTCTCAAAGGATGGTTGACAACACTCCGTACAAGTACATCGGGTGGTATGTCGGCGGCAACGGAACGAGCAACGGCAGCGAGTCCAGAATGATGAGGATGAACCTGAACATCACCACGCATATTCCCCGTGTCAGGATGATCGTCTCCGTGAAACTGGAAGGGACGCTGCTGAGATATTCAAGAAACCTCAGCGAAACCGAAGGAGGCACAAGGACTTACGCCGTCGATGACAATTCCTCATACCTTCCGGGTTCGGATCCTTCGTTTATGGACAGGAGGGTGATCGCCGTCACCTATCCGGAATATTACTCCAGCTACTGGGATCCGACCCCTAAGCCGTTCCTCCAAGATTTCCTGTGGGCGAGGGACAACGACAAGGATCTGTACAACAATCTGTGCAATCTCGTGTCAAGGACAGCCTTCACGTATAATTACCAGAAGGATTACATCACGCCTTACTTCTCGGCAAACTTCAGCGTGACGAAAGAGATTGGGAACATCGCCTCCATCTCATTCTACGCCAACAATTTCTTCCGGAATCTGGGTCAGGTTTACTCCACGAAGACGCAGCGATATTTCTCGGTGACAGGTACTGGCTATGCTCCAAATTTTTACTATGGCCTGACATTAAGGCTGAAATTTTAGACAACGAACTATAAAACAACAAAAACAAAAAGTCATGAAAAAGTTAATCTACATTATTCTCGCGGCAGCCGCCACATTCACGGCCTGCAAGAAAGACGAGAGCGCGAAAATCAACGATGTCACCGTCCAGGTTCTGATCGGCGACGAGCCGGTGACTGACGCTGTCGAGGTGACAGTGACAGACAAGTCCACATCAACATCCTACAAAACCACAGCAATCAACGGAACAGCGACATTCCAGCTTGTGGCGGGAATCTACGAGGCTTCAGCGACACTTTACAAGGAGTCAAGCATCTACAACGGAACCAATTCAGCTGTGACTGTTGTTGACGGTGGTGCCAACAGTTTCACTCTCAACCTCACAGCCTCAACCACCAGTCAGATCATCATCAAAGAGTTGTACGTCGGTGGATGCATGGACAATGAAGGGGCCAAGGACTACGCTTTGGACAAATATGTTATCTTGTACAACAACTCCCCTCTCGAAGCGGATGCGAGCAAAATGGCTTTCGGTATAGGAAGTCCCGCCAACTCTAACTCCATCAACTACTACCTTAAAGATGGCAACCTTACTTACTCCGATTATATTCCTGCTTGGAATGCAGTCTGGTGGTTCCAAAAGGAAGTGAAAATCGCTCCATACTCACAAATTGTCATCTCAATCACCGGAGCCATCAATCACACCGAGACCTACAGCAAATCAGTGGATCTGAGCAAGGCCGACTATGTTTTCTACGATCCTGAGGTCTTCAGTCTGGCCAGCAACTATCCTGCTCCTTCAGCATCCATCCCTTCAGATAATTATCTAAAGACTTACTGCTATGGATTGGGTACCGCCTGGGCCATTTCCAAGACATCTCCGGCTTTCTTTATCTTCTCTCCGGAAGGGGGTATGACAGCTAAAGCATTTGTAACAAATCCAGACAACATAGAGTCTCCGACAGGGAAACAGGCTTTCAACTGCGCCAAAATCCCGCTCGGTTGGATTAAGGACGGAGTCGAGGTTTACGACTACGCCAACATCCAGAAATCACACAAGAGGCTTCTTGACAGCGTGGACGCAGGCTACGTAACATTCACGAACAAGAGCGGCTACACCATCTACAGGAATGTTGACAAGGAGGCCACCGAGGCTCTTGCCGAGAACGAAGGCAAGCTGGTCTATAACTATGCCGGTGGCACGGATGATTTTGAGGGTGGCTCGACCGATCCTTCCGGAATCGACGCCGAGGCATCCATCGCCAAGGGAGCCCACATCATCTATAAGGACACCAACAACTCCAGGAACGACTTCCACCAAAGGAAGGTCGCCTCAATCAAGAAATAAATATGGGTTCAAGAATCCTGTCGTTTATAGGATTGTTCATCCTCTCCGCTTTTCCGGCCTGGTCCCAGACCGGAGAGTGGAAGGATGAATATTCCCGTTTCACAGACCTTACCCCTTGGGTGCGGTCCTCCAATCCTGCCGGAATAGCTACCCTGCCGGTGGACAAGACCTCAACCGTCAGGGCAAGCCTTGAGAAGAAGAACGGAGGATTGATGGACCTGCACGAAAGCCGTGATTGCTTCAGGCCAAGCCTCGACGCGGCTTCCTACATGAGAATCTCCGACCGTATCACGTTCTACGGCCGGATGAACTACAGTTATTTCAAGGGCAAGGATATGGGTGGCCAGATACTGATGGACCCCTACTACAACCCGATCAATTTCCTCGAAAGCGTGGACACCACGACCGGAACGAAGACTTTGGAGGAATATACCCTTGAAGGCGCGATGGCATATTCATTGAATGACAGGCTCACGCTTGCGGGAAAGGTCAGCTACCAGAGCGCGGACTACGCCAAGCGCAAGGATCCAAGGTCGTACAACCAATGGATGGATCTGGACGCTTCGGTCGGGGCGAGATATTCATTGGCGGACGGGAAAACCGCCTTCGGAGTCAGCCTGAACTATGTGAAGACGGTCGAGACCGTAGCGGAGAAGCTTTTCGGCACGATTGACAGACAGTACTACTGCTTTGTCGATTACGGCGGCAGTTTCGGCAAGGTCGAGGTTATCGACGGCGACAACGGCTATCTTTCCGTCTCCAACGAGCGTCCGATGTTCAACCAGTTCTTCGGTGGAAGCGCGCAGGCCGGATTCAAGGTCGGTGGAGTGGACGCTTTTCTGGATCTTGGGGCGGCCTACCGAAAAGGCTATTTCGGCAAGAAGGCCAGCGGCTCGGTACGGTTCTGCGATTTCGACGGGATGAGGTACAATCTGAACGCCAGGATCTCGTTCAAGACCGGGAATCTGCTCAACAGGATCGACGGAAGCTGGAATATGATGACTTCCCTCAACAAGGAAAATTCCTACAGGGTCTCCACCCAGCCGGGACAGAATCCGGAGATCCAGTACTTCGGAAGTCAGGAGGTCGGGGACAAGACCGTCGGAAGCATCAACGCAAGGTACACTATCGAAAGGCAGGCCGATGGCTCCGCGGGCATATTCATCCCATCGCCTTGGACGGTGTCGGTCGGCTTTGGCAGGTTCTTTTTGGACCAGACCGCCACTTCCTATCCTTTCTACAGAAAGCAGAGGCTGGCTCAGAACACCGTCAACGCGGTGGCTGTCAAGAACTTCAAGATGCGGAGCGATTTCCTGTCACTCACTCTCGGAGCGGATTACTCATTCGCCGGGGACAACCTTAAAAACGAGGACGGGCAATATTCATCAGCCACGGGGAACCCTCGCTCCAATGAAACCTACCTGAACAGAAACTTTGAATATTTCGACGCCTCCTCGGTAGGGGGTGAAGCCTCGGTACGCTACACTCTGGTCAGAAAGACTCAGAAGCGGCGTTATTCGGTGTTTATGGATCTGACAGACAGCTACCGACGTCTGACCTCGGATCCGGAATATCTCACCGGGAACTATAGAAACACAATCATATTCACAATAGGATGCAATTTTTAAGATCTCTTTTCATCGCGTCGGCCGCATTGGCGTTGAGCGCTTTCAGCCTGACCGCACAGACTCTGCCTTCAGACGGACAGATCAGGACAGGGAAACTTGACAACGGACTGACTTACTATGTCAGGCATAGCGCGAATCCTGCCGGAGTGGCGGATTTCTACATCGTGCACAATGTCGGTGCGCTTCAGGAGGATGACAACCAGAACGGCCTCGCGCATTTTCTGGAGCATATGGCATTCAACGGAATCAAGCATTACCCAGGAAAGGAGATGCTGGAGTTCCTTGGGAAAAACGGCGTCCGCTTCGGGGCCAACGTGAACGCTTTCACGTCCAGGAGCGAGACCTGCTACCACATTGACGGAGCGCCGGTCGCCAGAGAGTCGTTCGTGGACTCCGTGCTGCTTATCCTGCACGACTGGTCGGGCGACATCCTCTGCGAGCAGGACGAGCTCGACAATGAGAGAGGAGTCATCCGTGAGGAATGGAGACGTGGATTCGACTCACGCCGTACCTTGTTCACCGCACAGACCAATCTTGTCTATCAGGGAGCGAAACAGACAAAGAGAACCGTCCTCGGATCACTTGACGTAATCAACAATTTCAAGAGGGAGGATATTCTTAATTTCTATCACAAATGGTACCGTCCTGATCTTCAGGCGATAATAGTGGTCGGGGACATTGATGCCGAACAAATGGAGAAGAAGATCATCAAGCGGTTCTCTGACATTCCAAAGGCCGTGAACCCGACTCCGAAGGAGGTCTACCTCGCACCGAAGGCTGACGGGCCGATCTTCGAGAACCTGATCGACTCCACGCTCAGTTTCACCGCCCTCAAGGTCTTCTACAGGATGCCTTACCCGGCCCGTGAGATCCGCGGCACGGAAGGGTTCTACAAGGACCTTTACATCCGTGACATTCTGGCCAACATTATGACCGAAAGGATGAAGGAGCAGGTGCGCACCGGAAAAGCCGACGCCAAGTCAGCGGTGATGGTGAACTACGCCGAGTCCAGCGACTACTATGTGGATCTTTACACAATCCTTGGCAAGAAGGACGGCAACCTGCTGGACCTCATCGACTTCTACGCTGGAAACGAGAAATCGATGATTGAATATGGTGTCTCGCAAGACGAGATCGAGGCCGCGAAGATGCTGGTCAGGAAGCGCTACCATCTCGACAGGCCGAAGAAGGCCGAATCACTTCGTAATGAAGACTTTGTGGGAGTCTGCCACAATAATTTCGTCAGCGGGGCCGCGCTTACCGATCCGGCCACGCTGCATGGAATCCAGAACAGAATCCTCAAGGACATCTCTCTGGAGGATGTCAAGCCATACGTTGCCAAAGTTTTCTCCGAGAGCGACAAGATATATTCCTGGTTCGCCAATCCTAAGGATTTGGCCAAGGTTCCGTCCTTGGAGGACACCAAAGCCAGGCTCGATCAGGTCAGGGCACGTGAGGTCATGCCGAATTTCCTGACATTCAACAAGATTGACCTCACGATCAACAACCCTGAAGGAAGTATAGTAAAGGAAAACAACGTCAAAGGGCTGGACGGGACGAAGGAATGGATCCTCAGCAACGGAGCCAAGGTTTACTGGACCGCCGTGAAGGACACCAAAGTGACCCCGGACCTCTCCCTGCTCGTTTACTTTGACTCAGGCTACAACGCCCTCCATCAGGACAGGTTCGCATCCTCGCTTTTCGCCGGGGAGTTCATCAGGGCCAACGCCGGATTCCGTGGAGCGACCGCGGATGAGATCGGAAAGATGCCGGAATGCGGTGGGATTTCCCGCTCACTCAGGATAAGCGACAGGTTCGCGGGCATATTCACGACAGCTCCTGCGAAGAAGGCGGAGAACGCCTTCCGTATCGCCGCACTTACGGTGACAGACCCGTTCCTGCCTCAGGCCAAGGTTCTGCAGCAGATGAAGGACAAGAAACTCGAATCACTCAGCGAGCCGAAAAAAGATGCCGTCAGGTTCAGCGAAGCCTGTGACTCGATCATCTACGGCAACCATCCGTGGTCGGTGGACATTGACTCCGCCGCCGTGGAAGGCGTGGACATGGCCCTGGCAGAAGAGCTCTACAGCAGGGAGTTCAATCCCGCCGCAGGAATGACGCTCTTTATAGCCAGCAACCTCGACGAGACAACGATCAAGGAATATGTCCGCAAGTACATCGCCACGATTCCAACAGACGGCAAGACCTTCACTAAAGCAAAAGTTAGGGAACGCATACCGGCATTCAAGGGTACGCAGGTATATTCGATGACAGGCAAGAAAGAGATCAACCCTTACACGATCGTGACCAGAATGTTCTCCTCGAAGGTAAAGCCGACCCCTAAGAATCTGGCCGCCGTTGATTTTGTGGACTACATTCTGTCCCAGAGGCTTCTGAATCAGATCCGTGAGAACCGTGGAGGAACGTACACCATCAGGTTCAACTCCTATGTGAGCGTCAGGGAGAAAGGCAGAAGCGAGTCCGAGATCACGTTCAAGACAAGGCCTGATCTTTATGAGGTTCTGGTCGGAGACCTTGACGACATCGTGTCAGAGTTTTGCTCCGGCGGCCCTACCGAGAAAGAACTTGAGGAGGCAAGGAAATGGCTGATCAAGAACGAGACTGAGTCCAAGGCAAAGAAAGCTATGTCGATGCCTCACAGGAACTCTCAGGTGATGAACTATGTAAGGAATGGAATAGATCCGAACATCGACAAGGTGGCCGCCTACGGCAGCGTCACCGCTGAGGATGTACGCAAGGTGGCCGGAAAACTGACCGGAAAGAACGTCCTTACAACCATTTACACAGAAGAATAGACTTTTGATGAAAGCAAGAAGACTGGTTTTGACGGCTGTGGCGCTGATGTTCGGCGCCACGGCTTTTGCTGATGAGGGGATGTGGATGATCCAGGACATCAACGAGGCACTGGAGAAGAACATGAGGGCGCGCGGGCTCAAGCTGGCGGCCAATGAGATCTACAATGACGAGGCTCCCGGGACGGCGGTCGCGGACGCGGTCGTGTCAATCGGATTCTACTGTACCGGAAGCGTGATCTCCGACCAGGGCCTGATCATCACCAACCATCACTGCGCGTATTCGAACATCGCGAAGCTCAGTACCCCTGAGCACAACTATCTGGAGGACGGGTTCTGGGCGATGACAAGCGAGCAGGAGATCCCTGTTGAAGGAGAGAAGGTCTTCTTCCTGAAAAGGGTATTCGATGTCACAGAGGAAGTCAAGGGGCTTACCAAGGAACTCCGCTCCGCCGGCAAGCCGTGCGGAATGAGGAAGATCAGCGCGATGATGGAGGAACGGTACAACAAGGCCACGGGACTGGAGTGCATCCTGAGCAGCATGTGGGCCGGAGAAAAGTACTATATGTCCGTTTACAAGGTCTATACCGACCTCAGGCTCGTCGCCGCTCCTCCGCAGAGCATCGGTTACTTCGGAGGGAATCAAGACAATTGGACCTGGCCTCGCCACAACTGTGACTTCACGATCTACAGGATATACGAGGACGGGAAGCCAGTGACAAGGGAAAAAAGCCTGAAAATCTCCCGCGCCGGGTACTATCCAGGGTCGTTCACCATGGTGATCGGTTACCCGGGAAGGACGAACAGATACTCCTCATCCGCAGAGATAAACTATCAGGAAAAAGTCAGCCTCCCGGTGTCAAACGCCATCCGTGGAGGCCAGATGGGCATCATCCGCAAGTGGATGGATGCCGATCCGCGGGTCAGGATGAAATACTCGGACTGGTTCTTCTCGCTGAGTAATGTGCAGGAGAACAATGAGGGTATGGTCCGATGCTTCAAGAGGTTCTGGGTCAAGGACGAAAAGGTCGCACAGGAGCGTGAGATGCAGAGATGGATCAACGCGACGGCCAACCGCAGGGCGATGTGGGAGAATCTGATTCCGGATCTAAAGGAAGCATATTCACTGACAGAAAGCATCGAGAAGGACAAGGTCTTTTTCCGCGAGACCATATTCCGTGGAACATACATCAGCCGCTACCTGCTCCGCGCGGGAAATTCCTCCACCTTGGAAAAAGCCAAGGACGCCTTGATGGAAGGAGTGGACGCCACAGACGCCAGAGTGGAAAAGGAACTTCTTGAATATGCCTGCAAGGAATATTTCGACAACCTTGAATCATTCTACTTCGGCAAGTTCCAGAACAAGATGCTGGACCGTTTCGGCAACGACTACAAGGCAATGGCGGAATATCTCTGGAGCCGGAGTGTGGTTTCTTCGCCAAAGAGAATCCAATCCATCCAGTCAGTCGATGAAATCAAGGACGATCCGCTCAGGAAATTCCTTACCGACACCCCGATCATGGTGTTCAACGACAGGGACGGGCAGGCGAAGAAAAGACAAAGGGTCATGAATCTTGAAAAGGAGTACAAAAAAGCCCTCTACTGGATGAAGCTCCACAAGGACGTTGAGCAATACCCTGACGCGAACTCCACTATGAGAATCACTTACGGCACGGTTGGAGGCCTTCAGCCGAATGATGGCATCATGTATGATTGGTTCACTACGCCTAAAGGCATCCTTCAGAAATATAATCCCGCCGACCACGACTACACTCTCACGGAGAGGCAGAAAAAACTTCTGGAAAAGGGTCGATGGGGGCGTTGGGGAACCAATGTCGGCGGCAAACGCACGATGATTGTCGATTTCATGACGGACAATGACATCACGGGCGGCAATTCGGGCAGCCCGGTCCTGAACGCAAAAGGCGAGCTCATCGGATTGGCCTTTGACGGCAATCTCGAATCACTCGCCAGCGACGCGTCCTACACCCAGGGCTACAACAAATGCATCAACACGGACATCCGCTACGTGATGTGGGTCCTTGACAAATACGCAGGACTGAAGCGGATTGTCAAAGAAATAAACTTCAGTAAATAACATCGAGCAGGAGGAAAACGAAGTGGTTTTCTTCCTACTTTCGTTTTCCGACCTCTCACACCACCGTACATGCGGTTCCGCATACGGTGGTTCTTTATCTTACGTGCAATCTGACATAGTAGTCCATCAGACAAGGATGGCCGGCGGCACGGAGTTTATCATTGGACGCGGCATGGTGCATTATACCTTCCGCATTTGCCCGATATTCCTTGCTGCTGTCGCCGTAGATTCCTGCCCAAGATGGCTTTATGCCACATCGTATCAGGGCGGTTTGGGGACTTGCACCCTTTAGAGTGTGTTCGTGCCGGACGAACATGAATAAATCCCGCCAGCGGCGGGGCTGGCGGGAAGGTAGTCATATTGATTCTATTGCGTCATGCCCGCGTGGGCAGGACAAATTTATGGGCGGACTGGCCGCACCGGGAGCCCAAACTTACGGTTTGGGACGATGTTCCAGCCGATTGCGATATGACCGAAGCCGATGTACGCGGCGAAGCCGCTTGTGTTACCTTCTCCGTGCGAACTCGACCAGTAGATGCACAGTTTGCCTACATCGTCGGGCCCGGAAGCGGAGCGGTAGCCGGCGTCAGGCAGGAAGATGGCGTTGCCGTTCGGGCCGTCCACCTGATAGCCTTCCACGCCGCCCTGTGTGGTCCTGATCACGGTGCAGTTCTTTCTAAGTTCCTTGAATTCATCTTCGGTCGGCATGCGCCACGGCGAGCCGAGCTGCTGTGTGGCGGCGTCGTCGGCCGCGTCGAGAACGGTCTTGTTGTCGCCGATGAAGTTGCCGGAGGAGTCATACCAGATGGCGTCGGTCACGCCGTCGGCGATTGTGTATTTCGTGATGTACTTCCAATTGGACTGGCCGGACTGCATCCACTTGTAGGTCACCCAAGTGTATTTTTTCTTCGGCACGGTCTCGCCCCAGGCGTAGTAGTCGCCGTAGTCCGACGGCTTCGACGCGCCGAGGTTGCACTTGGCCCACTTCAGGCCGCTCGGAAGGCCGAGGTCAACATAGTCCATCGTGGATGGGGTTTCGCCTCCACCCGGGGTTTCGCCTCCACCTGGGGTCGTGCCGCCTCCGCCGATGCTGCCCTTGAGGTCCTCGAGCTTCTGGATGATCTGCGCGAGGGCCGCGGCGGCGCTGGTGTTGCCGCTGTTCACTTCGGCGACGAGGTCGTTGATGGCGTCGGTCACGCCGGCTATCTTCGAGGCGATGGAGGTCTGGCCGGTGCCGAGAGCCTCGGCCTGTCCCTTGATCGCGTCGAGGGACGCCACGATGAGGTCGAACTTTTCGCCGTAGTCAGGCATTCCCTTGACGGCGGCCTCGATGGCGGAGAGCTTGTCGCCGTAGTCAGGCAGGTTGGCGATGGCCGTGCTGATGGCGGCGAGCTGGGAGCTGTAGTCCGGCAGGGCCTTGACGGCATCCTCCAGGAGGCCAAGCTTCTCCTCCAGTGACAGCGTCTGCGCCTTGATCGCGGCCTCGATGGCCTCCAGCTTGGTCTTGAGGGTGGTGTTCTGGTCGTCGAGGACGCCCTTGATCTGATCCAGCTTCCCCCCGAGGCCCTCGCCGAGGTTGTCGATGGCGGTGACAAGATTCTCCGCCAGCTCCTCCTGCTTGAGGGTCTGGTTGTCGACCGCGGCGAGGAGAAGGTCGAACTTGCCCTCCAGCGACAGCGTCTGAGCCTTCATCGCGGCCTCGATGGCCGCGAGCCTGGTCTCGAGGGTGGTGTTCTGGTCGGCGAGGACGCCCCTGATCAGATCCAGCTTCCCCTCCATCGAGAGGGTCTGCGCCTTGAGCGCCGCCTCGATGGCGACGAGCTTGGTCTCGAGGGTGGTGTTGACCGAGCCGAGGACATCGCGGATGGCCTGGAGCTTGGCCTGCTGGTCGGAGTTCATCCTGTCGATGGCGGCCGCGAGTTTCGCGATGGCCTCCTCGTTCTTGAGGGAGCCCCTGTCGATGGCCTCCACCACCTTGGTGAAGTCGTTGGTCACCGACACGCTCATCGTGTAGTTGATCTCTGGCGCGTCCTCCTGGCATGAGGTGAGGAACGCGGGTGCCGCCAAAAGCATGGTGACGGCGAGCGGAATGAGTTTTATCCGTTTCATAAGTCTTTGGCCCCTCCTTGACCCTCCGCGCGGGGAGGGAACGCTGCCGGGGCGTGGGCGTTCGTGTTATTATTGTGTTACTTCTTACTCTTTGACTACTGTGATGGTCACTCTGCGGCCCTCTGCCGACGGCTTGCCGTTCCTCGCCCCGATGGCGGTCGCGGGCCGCAGGTCGCCGGCGGAGAGGCCCTCGCCGACGAGGATCTCGACCACGCGGCGGAGGCGGCGCTCGGAGAGGCGGACGTTGTAGTCCTCGCCGCCCGGCGTGCTGGCCTCGGCCACGAGGGAGAGCCTCTCGCCGCGGACGCTCCGGGCGAAGGCCCTCAGGCGCTCGGCCTCGGCGCCGCCCACATGGGAGCTGTTGTGGTCGAACTGCACGTAATGCGACGGAGGGGCTGCGGAGGCCTCGGCCTCGGCCCTGGCCCTGCACTCCTCGCAGTCGGAGAGGAGGCCCTGGAGGTCGGCGTTCCGCGTCTCCGCCAGGCGGAGCGCCTCCCCGGCCTCGTCGGCGCGCGCCCTTGACCGGTCGGCCTCAAGGCGCAGGGCGTCCAGTCGGCCGCCAAGCGCGGAGATCTCGCCCTCGTAGTAGGCGCGCTGCACCTTTGCGCGGCTCGGCACGAGGTTGTAGCGCAGGGTGACAAGGGCGAAGGCGTACCCCTTCGGGGCTATGTCCCCGCGGTTGAGGAGCCAGTCCGCCTCCCCCTTCAGCCCGACGGTGAGGCGGCGGCATAGGTCGGCCTCGACGTGGAGCGAGGCGGGGATGTAGAATGTGTTGAACCTCTCGTGGCGGTTCGTCGTGCGGACGTTGCCCGTGATCGTTATCGCGTCGTCGTTGCTGATGGACGCGCCGCCGGTGAGCGGGGTTGTCTGGCCGCCCTGCGTCTGGGTGCTGCTGAAATGGATGCCGTACTCGTTGCCGCGCCCGAAGGTGTAGCCCGCGCCCGTCCCGGCCCAGATGTTGAGCCACTGCGCCCGGCGCTCCGGCCATATCTCCATGAGGTTGAGGCCCACGCCGAGCTTGGCGTTGTGGAGGTTCATCATGTAGTTGCCGTAGGCCTTCACGGGCATGGTCTCGGCGTCGAGCGCCGAGAGGCGCTGCTCGCGGCGGTAGCGAGACCAGATGTACTCGGCGCCCACGCGCACCCATGGCCGGATGGTGAGGTCGAATCCGCCGCCGGCCGCCGCGGACTGCCTGTAGCTCCTCTTCGCGTCGAGGTTACGGTACCACACGCCGCTGGCCCAGGAAAGACCGCCCTGCGTGTACACGCTCCACGTGCGGTGGCGCAGCTCGCTGTTCAGGTCTCGCGGCGGCGTCAGGACGATGTCGCACGCGGTCAGATCCTGTGCGCCTCCCGGGCTGTCAGCACACGCCCGCGTGCCGCTCTCGCAGGTGGCCTGCGCCCGAGCGCCGACGGTGACGACCGCGGTGAGCAGCGCCGTCAGACACACTCTTGCCCATCGGCCGCCAAGCGGCCGGATGAGAGGTTTTGTTAGACTTTTGTTCATACTGCTTTTGATTTAGATATTGATGATTTGTTATCAGAGATACTTACGTGTTATCATCCGCAAAGATATGGGCAAACCGCCAGAAAGAGACTATGCTAATCGGACAAAAAACTATTCTAATCGGACATTCTGCATCCGGCCCGACTATTCCAATCGGACATTTTATGCTTGCAACTTGCTGATAATCATAGAAAACCCATGAATAGTTTTTACTCTTTTCAAGGAATGGGCTTTTTTTAGGCTTCAAAGCAAGCTCGTTTACCCACCGAGCTTCCCCCCAGACTGTCTGAAAAGTCTGTACCCATATACAGGGGCGACAACGAATTTTCAATCCTCACTGGGGGTACTTTTACTTTTAAGACAGTCTCCCCCCAAAAAACACGACTCTCCGGGGAGATGATTTCGCAGACATAGCACCACATTGATGCAATCACCAACCCCAAAAACACGACTCTCTACGGGGCGTGGAGGGCAACGCATTGACACACAATGCAATAAAGAAACATCCTCCTCGCCGTTCCAAAGGGGAGGATGCTTTAGTTATCCACTGAATATCACCGACTTATCCTCCACGCCAGCATTACGAATTAATATGCAGAAATTTCTTTGCGTGGGTCGGGGAGACAAGGCAACTGTTGATCAATTCGCAGAAATATTCAAAGCGAACCTCAAGCGGAGCACGGAATATTTCGCCGATGCCCTTGAAGCGCTTGTCGGCGGCAAGATGACGTGTCATCTTACCGTAGGCCTGTCCGGATTTCGGATCAAAAGGTTCGTCGAGGTCATATTCAGAGCCTGTGTTGAACGAGAACGCGCCGATCATCTTTTCATAGCTGCCGTAAAAACTGACGACGCGGCTGAAGTCGATGCAGGAATATTTCCGGATAATGAAATCCGTCAGCTGCTGTTTCTCTTTGACAGTCAGCGGATCCAGAAGTTCATCAAGCCTATCATAAAGCAGAGGTCTCTCCGCTGTACGGAAATATTCAACCTTCTTGATGGCTCTTCTCAGTCCGGCCGAGGCACGCGAGAGCATTATTTTTTCTGAATATGGATGTTTGGAGTCAGCGTAGGCGATGAAGTTCCACCGCCATTCTTCCGCACGATGGCACATCCGGCCTTCTACCGGGTTGTTGTTGACGTAGGCCAGAGCCGTCCTGATGGCCTTGTCATCCTTCTTGACAGACAATCCGTAAGGGCCAGACAGATTTCCGGACGATCCGTGTCTGGAATTATAAACCTTTGTAAACCAAGAGCAAAGATCCCGCATGAAGTCCATGACCTTTGCGGAAGTGGCATCCTCCATCAGGATGTGAATATGGTTGTGCATCACGCACAGTCCAAGCACGCACACTTTGTGACGTGCCGCCAGAATGGAGAAGATTGTGAGAAACACCAAAGAGTCTTTGGAGTTGTAGAACACCACGAAACCGTGGCGTGCCCTCTGAAATACGTGAACCGTCACACCTTTCGGGATGGTCTTGCGTTTCCTTGTGGTCATAGTCTAATGTTTAAGTTGTTCAATGTTAATCATGTTTTCTGCCTTCGGATCAAAGCGGAGCAAACATCATTATCTATGTTTTGGTTACATCAGCCACCTATTGATGAAATCCTTGAGGCCTTTTGCCAAGATAAGCATTCTATATTCAATCAGCAAATTTTTTTCTATGGTAGCGCATCGGACACAGTCTCAGGAAGCGCATCAGGGTAGCGCTTCGGACACAGTCCCAGGTAGCGCATCAGGGTAGCGCATCAGGGTAGCGCTTCGGAATTCCGCTCATATCCTAACGCTAATTATTGGAATGCATGGAGGACAACAAACTGGTTATCATCGAATTAGCGGCATCTCCTCTCACCTGTTACGGGCTAGAGGTAGCAATATTAAAGTTCTTATTATAAGCATGTTACCCTCCACAGCAATTTATAATCCCCCAGAATACTATCTTATCTGAAAAGTCTCGGCGAGAGCTGAAAAGTCTGTACCCCTTACAGGGGCGACAACGAATTTTCAATCCTCGGAGGTGATAATTATACTTTTAGTAAAATGTAAAAAAATAACCTGCATCACTTTAAATATGCAATAGATTGATGTTCAGGTTGATTCTATGAATTCAATTATACCGATTGGTGCAACTTCTTCTTTCAACATTACTTAAGGGCATTATCCGCAAGAATGCCAATCATTTACAAACCACGGACACGCTAAAACGCCACCAACGGTATTCAATCCACTATCACTGTGGCTGACCCTCCCTCTGAACATGGGGGTCAGCCACACACAATGGCCTCCCAGCATTACCAGAGCCACTCTTGCGTGCCTGTGGTTTGCACATGGTTTTGCACAGGGCCCCAAAAATCAAAGCAGCAGAGCCGTTTATGATGTTCAGGGTGATTCTATGTATTCAATTTTACCGATTGATGCAACTTATTTTTTTCATGTTCCTTAAGACAGTCTCCCCCGAGAATGCTTTCCATAGGAGAGCGACCCTCTCCACCCGAGAATTTTGGTAATGTGCAGAATTCAGGCGAAAAACGTTTAACTTCTTGTCGGAAATGCAACTTTTTGTTATTTTAGCGGACAGTAATGACATCACATACATACACATGAAGAACCATGAGAATATTCTTAAAACCTCTTTACAACCTTGCAATGAACCAATTGACATTCGCAGGGGGGGCAGCATAAACCATTGATTAAAAGCATATTAGCGATATATTTCCCTATTTGTTTCCTGTTCGTTTCATGCGGTGGAGGGTCTGCATCCTTCAGTGGCGATGAGCGCAGGGAGGCGGAAAGCATCGTACGCGCCGTACGCGGGTCGGACTCGCTTGCGGTGCTGCAAAAGCGGTTGGAGGGTGAGGGGAACAGGCTCGGCAGCGTCGTCGCGCTTAGGGAATTGGGCAGGAGGCTGCGCAACGAGAGCCGCTTCGAGGAGGCGCTTGGCTCCCACAGCAAGGGGCTGCGGCAGGCTGAAGCTCTCGGCGACACGCTGGAATGGGTGCAGGCCCTGAACAACATCGGCACCGACTACCGGCGGATGGGGGTGCTGGACGTCGCTCAGGAATATCACTACCGCGCCTTGAAACTCAGCGAGGAGTGCGCCGACACCTCGTCTGCCGCACGAAAGAACCGCGTGGTGTCGCTCAACGGACTGGGCAACATCTACATGACACTCGGCAACTACGAGCGTGCCGACAGCGCGCTGCGGATGGCACTGGAGGGCGAGAGACAGCTGCATAGCGCTCTGGGACAGGCCATCAACTACGCCAACCTCGGCTCCATCTACGAGCATCGGGGGCAGACGGACTCGGCATGGGCATATTACCGCCGCTCGATGCAGCTGAACACGGAGGCGGGCAGCACGCTCGGCATATCGCTCTGCCACACCTATTTCGGCTCACTCTACGAGAAGGCCAAGGAATATGGCAAGGCCACGGCGGAGTACGAGGAAGCCTACAGGATGATGAAGACCTCCAAGGATGATTGGCACGCGCTGAACTCGCTCATCGCCCTGGCCGGCATCCACAATGAGACGGGCAACGACGCCAAGGCGATGGAATATCTCGGCAAGGCAAGGGTGATGGCCGAGCGCATCAGGTCGAACGAGCATCTTGCGGAGATCCACACCTTATACTATAAGCGCTACAAGCGGCTCGGCGACTACCGTGCGGCACTTTCCGCCTACGAGCAGGCCATCGACAAGAAGAACAATATTCTTGACATGGAGAAGGTGAACCGCATCCAGAACACGAGCCTGAACATCGAGCGCAAGCAGCAGGAAAGGAACATGAACGAGGCTCGGATGAGGCTGGAGCGGGAGCGGTCGGTGCGTCACACCGGCTATGCCATCTTCGCCCTTGTGCTGTTCGTGCTGACAGGTGTGCTGGCGACTTTCTTCTACATCCAGCGCATGCTGCGGCGCAACCATCTGGCCTTGAAGCGCCTCACGGCCATGCGCGAGAATTTCTTCACCAACATCACACATGAGTTCCGCACGCCGCTCACCGTAATCCTCGGACTGAGCCACGACCTGCAGGCATCCGACTCCGAGGACGTGAGAAGCAAGGCGCGGACCATCGAGCGGCAGGGAAAGGGGCTGCTCACGCTCATCAACCAGCTTCTGGACATCTCGAAGATCAAGTCGGAGGTGGGCGATGCCGACTGGTGCCAGGGCGAGATCACGACGCAGCTCACTATGATCGTCGAGACCTACCGAGACTATGCCCGCAGCAGGAACATCGACCTTCAGTTCTTCGCCAAGGATAAGGTGGTGATGGACTTCGTGCCGGACTACGTGAACAAGGTCGTCAACAACCTCCTCTCCAACGCCCTTAAGTTCACGCCGGAGCACGGCCGAGTGAGATTGTCGTCATGGCGCGATGGTGACCGGCTGCACATCGATGTGGCTGACACGGGCTACGGCATGGACAAGGAGACGCTTGCCCGTGTGTTCGAGCCGTTCTACCAAGGCAAGGGTGAGACGCAGCACGTGGGCACCGGCGTGGGACTGGCGCTTGTGAAGCAGATTGTGGATGCCGTCGAGGGAACCATAACCGTAGAAAGCGAAGTGGGGAAAGGCACGAGGTTCCGGATCAGTGTACCGATCCACAACGACAGCCGGCGGCGGATTGCCGAGGAATCCGCGGCGGCAGGTGCGGCCAATACGCCACTCCTGCCTGAAACGAAGGACCCTCTTACAGACAATGAGGGAGCTGACGACCAGTGCCGTGTGCTGGTCATCGAGGACAACAGCGACATCGCCGCCTACATCGGATCGCACCTCATGGACCGCTACGCCGTGAGCTATGCCGACAACGGCGTTGAAGGAATGAAAAAGGCTTATGATCTCGTTCCGGATCTCATTATCACCGACCTGATGATGCCCGGCATGGACGGTCTTGAGGTGTGCCGGGAGTTGCGTGGCAACGAGGTCACCGACCATATTCCTATAATAGTGGTCACGGCGAGGATCACGGAAGAAGAGCGCATACGTGGTCTGGAAGCCGGAGCGGACGCATATCTCGCCAAACCGTTCAACACCGACGAGCTGCGCACAAGGGTGGAGAAACTCCTGGAGCGCAACCACCGTCTGCGTGACAAGTTCGGCGGCGGCAGCGACGGCGGCACGGACAAAGGGTCGAGCCTCACAGATGCCGAGCGTCGCTTCCTGGCAAAGACGGTGGATCTCATCTATCAGCTTATGGACAAACACTGTCTGGACGTGAACTCCCTGGCAGAGAAGCTCTGCATGAGTCCTCGCCAGCTCCATCGGAAGCTTGTGGCCATCACGGGAGACTCTCCCGCCACCTACATGCTGAGAGTCAAGATGCAGCGGGCACGACACCTTCTGGAGACCAAACCCGGACTGACAATCGAGGAGATCGCAGAGTGCTGCGGCTTCGATCATGCGCCGAATTTCTACAGCGCCTTCAAGAAGCTGTACGGCATCACCCCGATGGACTACCGCCGAGGACCCACCGCCTGATCAACACCCGCTTCGTTACCGCTTCGTTACCGCTTCGTTACTCCGACAAGTTCAGCTACAAGCCCCGAAAGCCGCTCGTGGAGGAGCGTTTGAGACCCCAAGGGCCGGATTCAACTCGCTGATAAGTCTGCGACCAGACGCTCGGACATAGACGGCGAGCGGGGTGATACCTACTAATCACGACATGCGCACTATGATTCGCAAGAAGTTGGTATTGTGCGGAATGGGTCAGAGCGGTAACTTTGCGGGTGGATAGTGATTATCGTCACAAACAAGAATCTTTTAAGCCAAATGAAATGTGTGGAAGCCCGCGGTCGAGAGACACCGGGCTTTTTTGTCTTATCATGCCGCCTCGGCAGGGTCGCTTCGGCAGGGTCGCCTCAACTTTTTCAAAATATTATGAGTTTCCTGTAACAATCAACGGAAATATTCGTTTATATTGTGAAACGACAAGAAAAAGATGACAAGAGAAGAGTCCATAAAGTTCTACAAGGCGCACGCCAAACGGCTGTACAACATCAGCCTGAGGATTGTCCGCGACAGCGGGGAGGCCGAGGAGATTATGCAGGACACCATCCTCAAGTTCATCTCATCCGACATCGTTCCCAAAGATCAGG
>OIYR01000372.1_pt1 | contig 25069 bp, 18 predicted proteins | sample 1588221 | NCBI WGS metagenome assembly OIYR01 (sample SAMN03283292) | human gut metagenome | biome: human-associated habitat; material: feces | host: Homo sapiens | place: Peru | collected 2012
TCTGAGCATGTAACAACCTTAACACCTAACTGCTGTGCCTTCTGGATAGCGTAGATAGCAACATTACCTGAACCAGATACAGCTGCTGTCTTGCCCTCAAGTGACATTCCATTATCTTTCCATAAAGCATTTGTAAGGTATAATAAACCATATCCTGTAGCCTCTGTACGAGCAAGTGAACCACCATATGTAAGTCCCTTACCTGTAAGAACGCCTTCGAACATTCCTCTGATTCTCTTATACTGACCGAACATGTAACCGATTTCTCTTGCGCCTGTTCCGATATCACCGGCTGGAACATCGACATCAGCACCGATATACTTGCAAAGTTCTGTCATGAAGCTCTGGCAGAATGCCATGATTTCTCTGTCTGACTTACCCTTAGGATCGAAGTCAGAACCACCCTTACCACCACCGATTGGTAAGCTTGTAAGTGAATTCTTGAAAATCTGCTCAAAACCTAAGAACTTAATAATACCAAGGTTTACAGATGGATGTAATCTTAAGCCTCCCTTGTATGGTCCAATTGCATTATTGAACTGTACACGGAAACCTCTGTTTACCTGAACCTGACCCTTATCATCTACCCAAGGAACACGGAACATAAGAACTCTGTCTGGTTCTGTAATTCTTTCAAGAATAGCATTGCTTCTGTAAAGCTCCTCATTAGCATCTACAACTGGTCTTAATGACTCTAAAACCTCGCTTACAGCCTGTAAAAATTCTGGCTGATCTGCATTCTTCTTTGAAACTAACTCTAAGACTTCATCAACGTAACCCATTTTAGTTATCCTTTCCATTAACGCCTTTAGCGATTTAATATGCTAATATTATAAAGTGATTGATTAATCTTGGCAAGAATTTTTTTTAGTATTTTTTTAAATTAATTAAGCACTATCAATTCATTAAGTTTTCACCAGGTCATCATTAAGTTCTCTTCTCGAATTGAAACACATGTATACTATTTTCTTGTCTTTCTGGCAAAAAGTAGTATAATAGAAGAGATTTTTATGCTTACGCAGAAACGAGGATATTATGTCTAACTTTTTTTCCAAGACTAATCGTGATATTTCATTAGCCTTTAAGAAGAAATCGACACTTAACAAAAAGCAGTTGATTCACAGACACCGTGGGCGTGTCGCTTTATTCGGACTATTTCTGGTTCTGGTACAATTGATAGCAACACTTCTGTTTTCATATGAAGTGCTCCGGCTTAATATTTTACCACTGAACTATCTGATAGGATTATTCGTAATCTTAGGACTGCTGGTGTTGTATGATTTTACAGCCCAGTTTAACAAAGCGCATGGAATTGGCAAGTTTCTTGCTGTTTTCCTTACCATTATCATGACATTTGGATTTTTCGCCGGTGATAAGGTAAATGCAACATTTAACAAAATCAATGGCAGCACAATAACAACTTCTGATGTTATAGATATTGTTGTTCTTGCTGACGATAAGGCGCAATCAATCAAAGACACTGTCGGTTATACATATGGCTATAACGATAACATTGAAGGTTCTCTTATTAAGAAAGCTATTGATAAGATTCAGACAGACAACTCATGTACACTCGCATCTAAGGGATATAACAACTGGGAAGACCTGATTAACAAGCTGTATGATAATAACGAGATCAAGGTTATTGCAGTCAGTTCTGGTATCAAATCCAGCCTGAACGAGGATTATGAGGAATTTAACGAAAAGACCAAGGTTATTGACTCAGTGCGAATCACCAAGCAGGTAACTATTTCCAAGGGTAACGTGGTAGCCAAAAATGCTCCTTTCGTTGTATACATTTCAGGAAGCGACAGTTACGGAAGCATCGCCGATAAGGGACGAAGCGATGTAAACCTTTTAGCAGTTATCAACCCTGAGACAAGACAGGTACTGCTTTTATCAACACCAAGAGATTACCGAATCACTATTTCACGACTTCTTAATGACGGAACTGTGATATCTGGTAAGGACAAGCTTACGCATGCCGGCAACTCTGGTATTGAGTACTCTATGAAAGCCTTGACAGACCTTTATGGAATTAATATTAATTACTACTATAAGATTAACTTCACAGGATGTGTCAATGTTATCAACGCACTTGGCGGTATAACAATCAATTCATCTGTTGCATTTACTAACGGATGGGAAGCATCTGAGAACACATATCATTTCGTTGTTGGACCTAATGAATGTGATGGTGAAAAGACACTTGCATTTGTACGAGAAAGAAAGGCATTCGCAAATGGCGATATGCAGAGAGGCCGTAATCAGGAAGCCGCTATTGCTGGTATGATTGAAAAGGCAACTTCTCCTTCAATCCTTGCCAACTACTCTTCTGTACTTGATGCGGTTGGCGACATGGTTCTTACTAACATGCCAACGGAAGTTATAACTAACCTTATCAAAGGACAGTTATCTAACTCAACACCTTGGAATGTACAGGCATACGCCGTAGGTGCCAAGTCATCTGGTTCGATGTACTGTGAGCTTTATGGAACATATGCTTCATGTCTTACACCTGACTATGATGACATCAACACAGCCATTAAGCTTGTTAACAAAATCGAGAATGACGAGATATTTGATGTAGATGAATTCGTTGAGAGCTGCAAACAGGAAAATTCCAGCTCAACAACATCAACAACAAAATTATCTAAATAATTGAGTTCAATAACTAAATTAAATAATTAAAATCAAAATCGGATGTATCTTATCTTCCTCAATTGGTAAGTGGATAGGATACATCCGATTTTTTATTTATATAAATCTGCCCGCTATGCAAGCTCGAAATACTTGTTAACGATATAAGCCACGCCACCATCATCGTTCTTAGGCGCAACTATATCTGCTGCCTCCTTGACGGCTGGATATGCATTCTCCATCGCAACACCAAGTCCGGCATATTTTATCATGCTTATATCATTCATTCCATCACCACAAGCTATAAGCTCGCTCTGCTCTATTCCAATCTGTCTTAAAAGCTCATTAAGCGATATATCCTTGCCTACATTCTTAGGCACAACCTCAAGGAAATAATCCTCTGAGAAGAACAAATCAAGAATATCAGGATATAACCGCTCTAACTCTGCCTTTGCTGGCAGAAGCTTTTCGTGAGGCCCCACAAGAAGAATCTTCGCCTCAGGATAATCAACAAATGATGATATATCGTCAACCTGCATAACCTTCGCACTATTGCAGAATGCCTCTTTTAACACATACTCATCTTCTGCTCTCTCTGATATTACAAGATCTTTATAATATGTCAGAGGTGATACATCATATTTTCTTGCAGCTTTGCAGATATCTGGCACACATTCCTGCGGAACTGTCTTTGAATAAATAAGCTTTTCATTCCTGCAATCCCATATATTGCCTCCATTATATGCAAGAACATAGCCGCCTCTCTCTTTAAGCTCTAACTGCGCTGCCACTGGAAGCACACCAAACAATGGTCTTCCTGATGCCAGAATAACAGCCACGCCCTTATCTATAGCCTTCCACAATGCCTCTTTGTTCACATCTGGAAGCTGCTTATTACTATCCATAAGTGTTCCATCAAGGTCTAACGATATCGCTTTATATTTCCCCATATTTCTCCTCATTCCCCATGTTTAACCATGTATCTTAATTATCATCACTCCTGCCATTATATCAAACTCCCTCTCCCCCACGCAACCTAATTAATACGTGGTTAAGTATAATTGTGGTCTGGCTGCGCCGGCTTCGCTGTCTGCACCTGTCACCCATATATATTTAATTTACATAACGACTGTCGTGTTGGTCTTAGGTCGGTGTTCGACAAAAGCTAATTCGACTGCTAAACCGTTCAAGCGAAGCGCGTTTTTAGCAGTCGGATTAAATATGCTCTGTCGTGCCGACCTTAGAGCAACTAGACACAAAGGACCAGTAAATTAAATATAATATGGGTGACAGGTGCAGACAGCGAAGCCGGCACAGCCAGACCACAGTTATTACTTCACCTTATCAATTAATTCGTAGTTGCAGGAATGAATCCATTATATTCACCCTCCCATACCCCGATACCGGGTCTGGATATCCTTCCCCCTCCTGCTCAATATTTACATTGCGCACAGCTCCCCTCGTAAGAATCGACTTAATCTGATTATTCCCCATAAGGCGGTTATTGCCATCTGTCACACCCCACTGAAGCAGGAGTGCCGCCATTCCAGCCACATGCGCCGCCGCAACACTCGTTCCACTCATACCCCTCATGACACCATGCACATTTACTGAATTAGAATTCATGCTATTATCATATGGCGGCCATATGACATTCACACCTGGCGCAACTACGTCTGGCTTCACCGCCCCTTTTGCATTATAACCGCGCCCGGAATCTATATCTGCACTTCCTGTTCTGTGATTATAGCTCCCCACACTGATAACCCTCTCATCAGATGACGGTTCAAGCAGCGTCGTATCTGGGTTTGAATTGAGAAAATATGTGTCCGAGCCCATTAATTTCTTCATATTAAGCCACATATTGAATGTCCCCAGTATTGTTGTAAGGCTGTATACATTAATCCGCCACACACCCTTTGCTGGTCTTATCATTCTTATAAATACAAGCTCAAATCCTGACAGTTCCTCAACCACCTGATATTCAACAGTTATTCTTGTCTTTTCAAATATAAAATCATGCGTATTAACCACATTTTCCTTTGCAGGAATTCTTGCCACAATCTCACCAGATGGCGAGACGAATCCCACTGAAAGAATATCCATTGTGCCAGCCCACAATTCAATGACAACCCCCTCTTCATCTGCCCCGACATTTAATTCGCATACATATGGACTGCTGTTCGACACCGCTGTAGCTGACACATGCGTCCGGTTATCCGCCTCATTGCCAACTGCGGTGACAACTGCAACATTAGTTCTCGCCGCTGCAAGCGAGAGCACATTGGCTAATGGTGTTGCGCCAGTTCTTGGTCCGCTTCCAGTTGCAAGGCTTATAAGTATAACAATCGGTTTCTTCTGCAATCTCGCATATTCAAGCAGGAATCTCACCCCAAGCATCAAATCAGTCTCCTCATACACCTGCTGGTCATCTGCTATGAAGAAATATTTTCTCAGATACTGCTTTGCTGGTTTTAATTTTACAACTGCAAGCTCTGCCTCTGGTGCGACTACGGCTGCAACTCCTGCAACATATGTCCCATGTGAGGATTCATCATGTGAATCCACTATACTATTGTAATCCCCGCCTTCTTCCATTACTGCAAGTGCCCTGTTAATATCCTGCCGGTAATACACATTCCCAAAAAGCACATCAATATCATTATTCTGACTGTTATTTTTCTGGCTGTCATCATTCTGACTGTCATCATTTTTTTCTGCCGTCTGGTCCCACAATGCTCCTATGCGGCTGTCAACAGGACTATTTTTGAAGATATCATATGTATAATCAATGCCAGTATCTATAATACCAATGATAACTCCCCTTCCCCTGACATCAAGCAATGGCTGGTTAAGCACACTGCTTATGCCTGAGCTGTCAAAACTTGATGAATCAACAGTTGTATATAACTTAGGAATTATATGATAGTTAAGGTCTGTCACAGACATAGTAAGCCCATTTGGAAGATTACCATAACCTACTGACCAGTTTTCATCAACTATCTGCGTACAGCCCAGAGTTTCAACATCATAATAAGCCGTGTTATTGTTAAATATGAAATCCATATATTCTTCACTGGTTGCATACCTTACACATTCTTCTCTGCTAATATCAGCCATAACATGTCCCCTGCAATTTTTCATCAATTATTATATTATATGATACCAGGGTCAAAAGGTCAGAAAGCCGATGCAAGCTTGCTTGCAAGAGGTTTTTTGACCTCTTGACCCCAACATCATTATATGAAAGCTCTGTTGGGTATTTCACAGGAATTTCAACTTAAAAATCCAAAAAGGCATCTTTCTCACTTCGCTAAACTAATCTTATTTCTTTTAGTTCATGGAAACATGGAAAAAATCCAAAGCAATCACATTTTCTGGATTTTTTTGCTTGTTTTTTAATATAGAGAAAAAGTTTGGGTTTAGCGAAGTGTAAACACCGTCATTTTGGCTGAAATCAGAAAAAAAGCTCTCAATAAGCCAAATTTAGTGATTACACAAAAGAAATTGTTTTAAGAAATTGCTTTAAGAAATTGCTTTAAAAAATTGCCTTAAAATAAATGTAGGTATTAGCCGAGCTAAACATCGAGCCATTGCTACTTGGCATCGAACCATTGCTACCAGGCTAAACATTTGTGTCAGATGCCATAAACTGACAACTTGCGCAGATTTTGCTTATATAGTATATTATATCTTGGAATTGCGGTGGACGTCTTCGGACAATATCTGGAAAGGGCTTGATGCATCGAGCTCTTTTTTCAATTGGCAATGCATGATGCCATAAACAGTCACATAAAACAATAAGATTAAATGTGATTAAGAGAGATTAATAAGATTATATAAATTTAAATTAAATAGATGGAGGAGTTACATGACATTTTATCAAGAAATACAGTTGAATCAGGCGGGCTCTAAAAACCTGTTGAAAAAGAGTGAAACTATGAATGAAAAAATATATCATATGCTCGTATATCTGGTGAAGATCGCTGTTACAATGGCATTTTGTTTTTTCTTTGTTACTATTTTTTGTATCTTATTTGGAAATGAAAACAGTATTGTGGGTGTAGTAGTTTTATTATGCCTTATGGTATTTAGAAATGCGGATCTTGGGATACATACCGGACAGTCTACGTTGCTTTTAGCTTTGTTCTTTGTGGTTATGTCTGTATGTCCACATTTGGCAAACCAGCTTTCACCAGTACTTGGAATGCTGTTAAACATTGCGGCACTGGCAGTTCTGATTCTGTTCGGATGCCATAATCCATTTATGTTTAACCAATCTACATTGGTTCTCGGGTATCTGCTATTATATGGATACGATGTAACAGGAAACAGCTATCAGATGAGATTAGCCGGAATGGTATTAGGTGCAGTACTTACCTGTCTTGTATTTTATCGTAATCATAAAAACAGAACGTATAAAAGAAATCTGAATGATCTGATAAGGGAATTTGATATATCTTCTTCACGGACAAAATGGCAGTTATGTCAGATCATATGTGTACCGGCAGTTCTTTGCATTGCCGAACTTTGCAATATGCCACGCGCAATGTGGGCAGGTATTGCCGCTATGTCAGCAATCTTACCATTTATGGAGGACATGCAATACAGAGTACATAAAAGGATTGTTGGAAATATAGCAGGTGTAATATGCTTTACTGTATTATATTTTCTGCTTCCGTCATCCATCTATGCATACATAGGAATCATTGGTGGAATAGGTGTAGGATTTTCTGCAAAATATAGCTGGCAGGCAGTATTTAATACATTTGGCGCTTTAGCCATTGCAGCAGAGAGCTACGGATTAAAAGAGGCTGTTAGTCTCAGAGTGATTCAGAATATATTCGGCGTTGTATTTGCATTAGTATTTTGTGCTTTGTTTCATTGGGTTATGTCGAAGAAAAAGGAAACAGAGGCAGCCATGGATGCCAGACGCTAGCCGTCGGTGCCAGGCACTATAAACTCTATAAACTGTAAACTTGCAGGTATTATGTTGCAATTGATAATCCGCAGATGATACAATCTAAGCAATGGCAGCGGAAATAAGACGTATAACAAATCAGGAGGCACAGGTATGTTAAAGAATATTCTGGTAGGTCAGTCAGGCGGACCGACAGCGGTTATTAATTCATCATTATATGGAGTGATTGAGGAAGGACTTAGGAATAAGGAAAAGATTGGCACTGTGTATGGCATGGTGCATGGAATCGAGGGATTTCTGGCAGGCAATTTTATTAATCTTTCTGAAGTGGCAGATAATGAGCCGATTGATAGATTAAAGATAACACCAGCTTCTTTTCTTGGAAGCTGCAGGTATATGCTTCCAGAAGATTTAGAGGATAAGGTGTATGATAAATTGTTTGATATGTTTGCACAGATGAACATTGGATATGTGTTCTATATTGGTGGCAATGATTCAATGGATACAGTGTCAAAATTATCAAGAGTGGCATTATTGAAGAAATCGGACATAAGATTTATAGGTGTACCTAAGACAATTGATAATGATCTTGTAATGACTGACCATACTCCGGGGTACGGTTCAACTGCAAAATATGTTGCTTCAACATTAAGAGAAATTATACTTGACGCAACATGTTATGCACATCCGTCTGTGACAATTGTTGAACTTATGGGAAGGCATGCAGGCTGGGTTACAGCGGCATCAGTACTTGCAAGAACAGAGTATAGCAGAAATCCTTATCTTATATATATGCCAGAGCATGCATTTGATATGGAAGAATTTAAGAAGTCACTTAAGGCGGCACTTGAACAGGAAACTGCAGTTGTTGTGTGCGTATCAGAAGGAATTGCGGACAAAGACGGCAGATTCATATGTGAATATGCAGATGCAGCATCGGTTGATGGTTTTGGACATAAGATGCTTACAGGCTGTGGAAAGTATCTTGAAAATTATGTTAAAGCAGAATTTGGAATCAAATGCAGAAGTATTGAGCTTAATCTTCCACAGAGATGTTCATCACTTCTTGCTTCAGCAACAGATATTGATGAAGCCGAAAGAGCAGGAAAGGCAGCGGTTGCCGCAGCTCTTGACGGTGAAACTGGAAAAATGATTACATTTGTAAGAGATGATACTAACGGATATGAGATTAATTACGGACTTGCAGATGTGAACGATATATGCAATAAGGAAAAGAAGTTCCCAGCAGAGTGGATAACCGCAGATGGAACAGATATTTCTGATGAGTATATTAAGTATGTAAGACCACTTATTCAGGGAACTAATATTGCGGAGTATTCAGATGGGGTGCCGGTTCATCTGAAGCCTGCTTATTACAGATAACAATAAATATTAAATAAAAATAAAAATGACAGCACGCTATTGACAGCGTGCTGTCATTTTTGTAATATAGCAAAGCTACTTAAGAATTTTATTAAAAGAATGGCAGGTTCGTATGCCGTTTTGTTACGAAGGGAGCAGATATGCAGCGAGAGTCACTCCATTGTGGAGAACTTATAAAGCGTCTTAATGATATTCTTGGAAGATGTGCCAATGAGGAGTTAAGAGCAGATGACATGACATCTTCACAGGTTAAGATGCTTATGATAATTAATGAAACTAAAGATGAATGTATTACGCTTAAGGAGCTTGAGAAGCACTTTGGCGTAGCCCAGGCGACAATAGCGGGAACAGCAGCAAGGCTTGAAAAGAAGGAAATGATAGAAAGCTTCTATGACCCTTCAGATAAGAGAGTCAAGCATGTGAGAATAACAGACAAGGGCAGAGCCATGTGCGTTCATGCAGGCAAGGCAATGCATGACAAAGAAAAATGGTTTCTTTCAGCGCTTTCTGCTGATGAAAAAGAAGAATTACACCGTCTGTTACAAAAAGTATACGATGATGTGAATAACTGTGAAAGGAAGTGTAAGAAATGTTAAAAACTTTATCGTCATATATTGGTGAGTATAAAAGAGTCTCGATAAAGACGCCAATATATATAATTGTTGAAGTGCTTATGGAAATACTTATTCCGTTTGTTACGGCAAGTATCATCGATAAGGGGATTCAGGCGGGAGACATGAGCAAGGTGTTAATGTATGGCGGACTTATGCTTGTGCTTGCATTTATAAGTCTGTTTGCTGGAATTCAGGCAGGAAAATATGCGGCTTTGGCATCTACCGGCTTTGCATGTAACTTAAGAGAGGGAATCTATTCGAATATCCAGAATTTCGCATTCTCTAATATAGACAAATACAGCACAGCAGGTCTTATTACCCGTATGACTACTGATGTTACAAATGTGCAGAATGCATATCAGATGATTCTTAGAATTGCGGTAAGAGCACCACTTATGATGATATGCAGTATGGTTATGTGTTTTATTATCAATCCTACATTAAGTTTTATATTCTTAGGTGCGCTTATTCTTCTTGGATTTGTACTCTTCTTTATTATATATAAGGTAACTCCAATATTCACAGAAGGTTTTGCTAAATATGATGATTTAAATGCGAGTGTTCAGGAGAATGTCACAGGAATCAGAGTTGTCAAAGCATTTGTAAGAGAAGACCATGAGAATAAAAAATTCAGTAAGGCCGCCGAGAATCTTTACAAAACATTTGTTAAGGCGGAATCATGGCTTGCATTCAACAATCCTATTATGATGTTTGTTATATACGGAAGTATTATTGCACTTTCATGGTTTGCAGCACATTTTATTACTGATGGAACTATGACAACGGGTAACCTGACATCAATGTTCAGCTATGTAATGAGCATGATGATGTCACTAATGATGCTTTCTATGATATTTGTTATGGTTTCGATGAGTGCAGCGAGTGCAAGACGAATTGCTGAGGTTCTTAATGAGAAGGCTGATATTACTAATCCGGAGAATCCGGTTAGGGAAGTACCTGATGGAAGAATCGATTTCAACCATGTGAACTTTACATACAAGAAAGACAGCGACAAGGATGCCCTTGAAGATATAGATATCCATATAAATGCGGGCGAAACAATCGGTATTATAGGCGGAACGGGTTGCGGAAAGTCAAGCTTCGTTAATCTGATAAGCCGTCTGTACGATGTTAAGGATGGTTCTGTATGCGTAGGCGGAATTGATGTAAGAGACTACGACCTTGAAACTCTTCGTAATGAGGTTTCAGTTGTTCTTCAGAAAAATGTGCTTTTCTCAGGAACTATTCTTGATAATTTGAGATGGGGCGATGAAAATGCGTCTGAGGAGGATTGCATAGAAGCCTGCCGTCAGGCCTGTGCAGATGAATTTATCGAGAGAATGCCTGACAAATACAATACATGGATTGAGCAGGGTGGAAGCAATGTTTCCGGTGGTCAGAGACAGAGACTCTGTATCGCAAGAGCGCTGCTTAAACGCCCTAAGGTTCTTATTCTTGATGATTCAACAAGTGCTGTTGATACAGCCACAGACGCTAAGATTAAGAAAGCATTTGCAACAAAGATACCAGGAACTACCAAGATTATCGTATCACAGAGAATTTCAAGTATTCAGGACGCAGACAGAATATTAGTGCTTGAGAATGGCTGTGTGAGTGGTTTTGATACTCATGAAAATCTTGTTGAGAACAATAAGGTTTACCGCGAAATCTACGAGGTCCAGACACAGGGCGGCGGTGATTTTGATGAGGCAGGAGAATAGGAGGCAGCATATGGATAAGAATATTGATATGAAGAATAAGAAAAATAAAGAAAATCCACTTCCTCTTATGAAGAGGCTGCTTGGATATATTTTAAAGAATTACAAGTTTTCGTGTATAGCAGTGCTTGTGTGCATTCTTGTTTCAGCGCTTACAACACTGATAGCAACGCTGTTTATCCAGAAGCTTATTGACAGTTATATTATTCCGCTGACACAGTCAGCAGTACATGATTATGCACCGCTTGCAGGCGCACTTATCAAGCTCGCTGCAGTTCTTATGGTCGGTGTATTATGTTCATATTGCTACAACAGAATTATGGTAAATGTTGGTCAGGGAACTTTAAAGAAGTTGAGATTAGAGCTGTATACTAATATGGAATCTCTTCCTATTAAGTATTTTGATACTCATGCGCACGGCGATATCATGTCAGTATATACTAACGATATTGACACATTAAGACAGCTTATAAGCCAGAGTATACCTCAGGTTATCAATTCATGCATTACACTTGTATCTACATTTGTAAGTATGATTGTGCTTGATATTCCGCTTACAATTGTATCGGTTGTAATGGTTGTTATTATGCTTTATGTAACTTCTAAGCTGAGTGCACTTTCCGGAAAATATTTCGTTGAGCAGCAGAAGGATATCGGTAAGGTTAATGCTTATATTGAGGAAATGATGGAAGGACAGAAGGTTGTCAAGGTGTTCTGCCACGAGGATAAGAGTATTGAGCAGTTTAAGGAGATTAACAACAGGCTTCGTGAGAGTGCAAACAATGCGAACAAGGTTGCTAATATCACAATGCCTGTTAATGGTAATATAGGTAATATCAGCTATGTATTATGTGCAATAGTTGGTGGTATTCTTGCTCTGAGTGATTTTTCAGGACTTACTATTGGTACACTTGTTGCTTTCTTAAGTCTTAACAAGAGCTTTACACAGCCTGTAACCCAGATAAGCCAGCAGGTGAGCAGTATAGTTATGGCGATGGCTGGTGCTGGAAGAGTATTTGAGTTATGTGACGAGAAGCCGGAGGTTGACGAAGGTTTTGTTGAGCTTGTAAATGTAAGATACAACAAGAACAATGAGCTTATCGAGACTAAAGAAAATACTGAGATGTGGGCTTGGAAGAAGCCTGCAAAGGACGGCAGTAGTGCAGAGTACACAAGACTTGCTGGTGATGTAACATTTGACGGAGTTGACTTTGGCTATAATCCGGACAAAATGGTACTTCACGATATTAAAATGTATGCTACACCGGGACAGAAGATTGCATTTGTCGGAAGTACCGGAGCAGGAAAAACTACAATTACTAATCTTATCAACAGGTTCTATGATATTCAGGATGGTAAGATAAGATATGATGGAATTAACATCAACAATATTAAGAAAAATGATTTAAGACGAAGCCTTGGTATCGTTCTTCAGGATACTAACCTCTTTACGGGTACAATCATGGATAATATCAGATACGGAAGGCTTGAGGCGAGTGATGAGGAATGCATCGCAGCAGCAAGACTTGCCAATGCAGATGGATTCATCAAGAGACTTCCGGATGGCTATAATACTGTGCTTCATGGCGGAGGTGCTAATTTAAGCCAGGGACAGAGACAGCTTCTTGCAATTGCAAGAGCAGCGGTAGCAGACCCACCTGTACTTATTCTTGATGAAGCTACTTCATCTATTGATACAAGAACAGAGCGACTTGTCCAGAAGGGTATGGATGCGCTTATGTCAGGAAGAACATCATTTGTTATTGCCCACAGACTTTCTACAGTCCGTAATGCAGACTGTATTATGGTTATGGAGCAGGGAAGAATTATCGAGCGTGGAACACACGACCAGCTCATGGAAGAGAAGGGTAGATATTATCAGTTGTATACTGGTAAGAGCATATCAGCGTAGAGACAGAAAAAAAGCAGGTGAGGAAAATTCCCTACCTGCTTTTTATTATGTAATAAGATTATTATTATGCATTAATATTAAGATGTCTTGGAAGACCGTCTACCATGATTGGTGAAAGCTCAGCCTGGATAAGTGGTCTGATGTAGTGGATGAGGTCGTCTGTTACGAAGTCATCATCTGTAATCCACTCAAGAGGAACTTTCTTCTCGATGTTAGCAATCTGGTGAACATCATTAGTCTCTGTGATGCACATATATGGATCATCAGAAACTCTCTTAAGAACAACAACCTTACCTGTCTCGCCTTCAAATGCAGCCTTAACAGCAGCACCACCAACGTTGTATGCTTCTGTGATATCTGTACGGCTTGTCATATGAGCTGCACAACGCTGAAGTGTTGAAAGCTCGATAGCACGAGTCTTGATGCCAAGTTCAGCACCAATCTTGTTAGCAAGGAATTTAGCTGAACCAGCAAGCTGCTTGTGGCCAAATGCATCTACGAATTCTACATGCTCTGAAAGCTCGAATACGTATCTTCCGTCAGCAACCTTGATACCTTCTGAAACAGCGATAACCATTGAACGGCCCTTAGCTGCAATTTCTTTAACTCTTGCCATGAAATGGTCGATATCAAATACTTTCTCTGGAAGGTAGATAAGGTCTACACCTTCGCAGTCATCACTCTTTGCAAGAGCAGCAGCGGCTGTAAGCCATCCGGCGTTACGTCCCATAATCTCTACAATAGTAACTGTAGGATAATCATATACAAGACCATCTCTGATGATTTCCTTCATAGTAGCTGCGATAAACTTGGCAGCAGAACCAAATCCTGGTGTGTGGTCTGTAACAGCTAAGTCATTATCAATAGTCTTAGGTACACCCATGAATTTAATATCGCTTCCGGTTACGATTGCGTAATCGGATAACTTCTTGATAGTATCCATTGAGTCGTTACCACCAATATAGAAGAAATACTTGATATCAAGATCGTTAAGGATCTTGAAAATCTTGTCAAATGTTTCTCTGTCTTCGCTTATTTCAGGAAGCTTGTATCTGCATGAACCAAGATAAGATGAAGGTGTTCTCTTTAATAAATCAATATCCATTGTTGAGTTAATCTTCTCTGAAAGGTCAACATACTGACCATCAAGAAGTCCCTTAATACCGTGGAGCATACCATAAACTTTCTTAGCTCCTCTGTCTATGGCTGTCTTATATACCCCAGCAAGACTTGAGTTGATAACAGAAGTAGGTCCTCCTGACTGTCCAACTATAACATTACCATCCATATTATATTCTCCTCCGAATCATATTTCTGCATAAAAATGCAAGTGATTATGTGCATAGTTTAGCACAATTTCTATAATCATACAACTTAAATGTTGAATATATTAATAATTATATTTATGCAAATGTACAGGCATTTATGATATAATTCTTTCCGGGTATTTTTAATTTCGTATACACAAGTTTGCGTGCCTGTGTGGGCAGGCAGGAATGGAGAACTATATGTCAGTTAAGATTAATTCTTACAAAGGAAGAAGCATTAGACCAGTGTACAAGGCGAGAATTAAGAAAGATGAATATTCTAATGCGATAGACAGGATATGTAATAGATATAAGTTAGGACACATTAAGCAGAATGAGTCTGGCAGGGAATATAAGAACAGGATGAATAAGCTGTTTTCAGATGATGTGATACAGAGTATGAAGAAATATTCGCATCATGGACGGACCAGCCTTTTTGGGCACAGCGTACATGTTTCTTATTATAATTATCTTGTGTGTAAGAAATTACATCTTGATGAGAGGGCAGGAGCTAAGGCAGGACTTTTACATGATTTGTTCCTGTATGACTGGCACAAGTATTCGCCAGAGAAGGGTGAGAGACTTCATGGTTTTGAGCATCCTACAAAGGCGCTTAAGAATGCAGGAAAGTATTTTGATATAACAGAAAAAGAGGGAGACATGATTGCAAAGCATATGTTTCCATTGACAGTTACACCACCAAAATATAAAGAAACATTTGTTATTGTTCTTGTAGATAAATTCTGCAGCTTTAATGAGGTGCTGGATGATTTCATACACAGAAAGTTCTGTGGAGCAAAGGATACAAGAATTAAATGGTTTGGTGCAAGTAAGGGAGAGAAGCGATGAAATATTTAAGTGAAGAGCAGAATAAATGCTTTGTGGGAACGGGAGAACTTAATAAAGCTGGTGATAGTCTGGCTGTTTTCCTTGACAAATACGACCCTGATAAATATCAGAATCCGTGCAACACGGTGGATACGCTTGTATTTACAAAGGAAGATTTACAGGTTAAGCGGATTCTTCTTATAAAAAGAGGCAATCATCCATGTATTGGATTGTGGGCGTGTCCGGGAGGCTTTGTTGAGTTTAAAGAGAATCTATATGATGCGGCTTTAAGAGAGCTTCAGGAGGAAACTGGTCTGCATGATATTGAAGCAGAACAGCTTAAATCATATGGCGATTATGACCGTGACCCAAGAACGAGGATTATTACAACAGCATTTGTTGCATTGATAGATGAAGGCAGCCAGAAGGCTCAGGCTGGTGATGATGCAAGAGAGGCCGGATGGTTTGATATATCAGATGAGCTGGTTAATAAGACAGAGGATAAGTCACTTGTTAAGGAAGAATGGCTGTGCAGGCTGTCCAATGCAGATAAGAATATTAATATCTGTGCAAGGGTGGAAGTTATCTATAGAAGAGGTATTCTTAAGAACCGCACATATAAGGTTGTTGACGGCGATGGGCTGGCAGCAGACCATGCGGCTATTATACTGGAAGGATATCATCATGTTAAGGAGGCACTTAACGCATGAGCGAGAAGATAAAGAAGAACGAGAAAGCTAAGAAGCAGACATGGAGAGCCGGCAATATGCTCTATCCTGTGCCTGCCGTTATGGTAAGCTGCGCAAGAAAAGGAGAGAAGCCTAATATTATTACGGTTGCATGGGCAGGAACTGTATGCTCTGATCCGGCGATGGTTTCGATATCAGTAAGAAAAGAACGCTACAGCCATGACATTATTAAGGAAACAGGAGAATTCGTTATTAATCTTACAACAAGAAAGCTTGCGAGAGCCACTGATTATTGTGGGGTAAAATCTGGCAGGGACGTTGACAAATTTGCAGATATGCATCTTACAGCAGCACCGTCAGTTAAGATTGAAGCTCCAGCAATTGCAGAAAGCCCTGTCAATATCGAATGTAAGGTTAAGCAGGTATTAGAGCTTGGAAGCCACGATATGTTTATAGCAGAGGTTATGGCTGTAAATGTAGATGAAAGCCTGTTAGATGAGAAGGGAACACTGCATTTGTCAGACGCAGACCTTATTGCATATTCGCATGGAAGATATTATGGACTTGGTGATTTCATAGGTAAGTTCGGATATTCCGTACAGAAGCCTTCTAAGTCAAAATCTTCCAGAAAGAAAAAATAGGGTTTACAAACCAAATATCATATGTTAGTATAAATGTTACAAAATTGTTACAAAGATATTACAAGAAGATGACTATATATTAACACAATATTTGGAGGACATTATGGAACGCTTGTCAAGATATGGCAGACGAATGAGAATAACACTCATTAAGACAATGACGGTTGCCTGTTTTGTATGTATTATTGCTATTCCATTTTTATCAAAGAATTTATTAAAGACGGAAGCTAATTATTACAGTATTACAATTAACGGAATCAAAGTTGGAGCAGCTAATACGGAAGAAGAAGTTATTGTTGCTCTGGCATCAGCAAGGCAGGAGCTGAGTGCACAGTATGAAGAAATCGTGTACATGGATCCTGATATAGAGATTGCCAAAGAGAATAAAGCAGTTGCACAGAGAATGAGTGTGGACGAGCTGTCTGGTGCAATATACAGTTATATGTTTGATAATGTTATGGATGTTGATTTCCATATGAATTACACAGTAAGACTGGGTGATTTCGTTGTAACATTGGAATCGAAGGATGCAGTTGTTTCTTTATTTGAGAAGCTTATTGCAAAATATGATCCCAACAATGCTTTTACAGTATCACTCAATACGGTTGATGCAGCGACAGGTACTTATGGAATAAGTGTAAATGAAAAGGCCACAGAAACTACAGCAGCAGAGATCGTATCCTCAGCAATTAGTGGTACAGCGATTTCGCAAGACGGAGAGACAGTGGCTAATGGAGATGGTCTTACTGGAATTGGATTCGATGTTGACGTAGTTGTTGTAGAGGTTCCTACGGATAATGCAACTGTAACATCAGTAAATGACGCTTATGAGAGCATTACTAAAGAACACGAAGAAAAGACAGTATATACAGTTGAAGCTGGAGATACATTATCGGTTATTGCACAGAATAATGGACTTACAATGTCACAGCTTCTTGAGCTTAATTCTAATCTTACAGAGGACAGTGTAATTGCACCGGGTGATTCAATTGTTGTTACAGTTCCAAAATCAGAGATATCTGTTCTTACAACTTATCAAATGACTTATGAAGAAGATTATGAAGCAGAGCCTAATTATGAGGATGACAACACTAATTACAGAGGAACTAATACAGTTATTTCTGAAGGAACTGTTGGTCACAGATCTGTTATAGCAGAAGTTACCTACGCTAATGGTAATGAAACAGGCAGAACATATGTTAAGGAGACTATTATTAAAGAATCTGTTCCGAAGACTATTGCAGTCGGAACACTAACACCTCCAACATATTTAAGACCAATATCAGGAGGAACCTTATCATCCGAATTTGGTTACAGATGGGGAAGTTTCCACAAGGGTGTTGACTGGTATGTTCCGCAGGGTACAACAGTTACAGCGGCAGCAGCAGGTACTGTAACAAGAGCAGGATGGTTTGCTGATTATGGATATTGCGTAGATATAACGCACAGTAACGGAACAATGACAAGATATGCTCATCTTAGTTCCATAAATGTAAGAACTGGACAGAGTGTATCACAGGGGCAGGCTATTGCAGCATCAGGTAATACAGGCTACAGTACCGGACCACATCTTCATTTTGAAATATGGGTTGGAGGAACTGCTGTAAATCCGCTCAATTACGTTAATAAGAATTAATAAGTATTGAATAGGCTGCCCTGTTAAGGACAGCCTTTATTATGTAACTAAATGCATTTTAAATGCATATAATAAAATAAGGGTGAAATTGCCATATTTTTTATAAATGTATTTTCGGAGAAAATCTTTACAAATCAAAGTTCTGTGATATACTTTATAAGATGTGACTATTATGTTTAGAGGTGCTATATGGAACAATATGTTGTCAAGGGTGGAGTGCCACTCAGAGGAAAAGTTTCCATTGGTGGCGCAAAGAATGCAGCTTTAGGTATTCTTGCGGCAGCAATTATGACAGATGATACTGTAACAATTGAAAATGTACCTAATGTTAGAGACACAAGAGTTTTACTTCAGGCTATAGAAGGAATTGGTGCTAAGGTTAAGTATGTTTATAACAATTCCGTTCAGATAAATGGTGGTTCAATCTGTGATACCAATGTAGAATATGATTATATAAGAAAAATAAGAGCATCCTACTATCTGTTAGGTGCTTTACTTGGCAAGTACAATGAGGCTCATGTTGCACTCCCAGGAGGATGCAATATCGGAAGCCGTCCAATTGACCAGCATATCAAGGGCTTTAAGGCACTTGGTGCGGATGTTGATATAGATTGTGGAGTTGTACATGCAAAGGCAGAGAAGCTTACAGGAGCTCATGTTTATTTTGATGTTGTAACAGTTGGTGCAACAATTAATCTTATGATGGCTTCATGTATGGCAGAGGGAGACACTATTCTGGAAAATGCGGCTAAGGAACCGCATATAGTTGATGTAGCGAATTTCCTTAATTCTATGGGTGCTAACATTAAAGGTGCAGGAACTGATGTAATCCGTATCAAAGGCGTTAAGAGACTTCACGGATGTACTTATTCTATTATTCCGGATCAGATTGAGGCTGGAACATTTATGATGGCAGCAGCAGCTACACATGGTGATGTTGTTATTCAGGATATTATTCCTAAGCATATGGAATCAATATCTGCAAAGTTAATTGAGATGGGATGCAGGATTGAGGAAGGTGATGACAGCTTAAGAGTTATAGCAGAGGGCTGTACACTTAAGAGTACTAATGTTAAGACTTTGCCATATCCTGGATTTCCAACAGATATGCAGCCGCAGATTTCAGTTGTACTTGCACTTGCTGAAGGTTCAAGTATGGTAACTGAGAGCATATTTGAGAACAGATTCAAATATGTAGATGAGCTTGGAAGAATGGGTGCCAAGATTAAGGTTGAGGGTAACACAGCCTATATTGAAGGTGTTAAAAGCTTTTGTGGTGTGCAGCTTAATGCTCCGGATTTAAGAGCTGGTGCGGCACTTGTTATTGCTGCGCTTGCAGCAGATGGTATATCAGAGATTGATGATATTGAGTATATCCAGAGAGGTTATGAGGATTTTGAAGGAAAGATTACTAACCTTGGTGGAATTATTAAAAGAGTTGATTCAGAGAGAGAACTTCAGAAGTTCAGGCTCAAGATAGGTTAATTGCAGGCTGTAGCGGATATTCCGTTACAGCTGTTTTAATTTATATTTAATAAAATTAATACATTTGTAATGTTACAAATATCCCTGTATATGGTAGTATTGAGAGGAAAAGGGGTTAATTATGAAGCTAAAGAATAAGTTGTATATTTCTTTCTGTATTATGGTTATACTTCCTGTGCTGCTGAGTGGTCTTGCTCTGGGAGGCCTGTATTGTGTACAGAAGGAAAGCATTGAGAGAACATATAATGTAGATGACGGAGAAATTCTCGTTGGCGTATATTCACCTATAATACTTTTTGGAAAGATTACTGACAGCATATATAAGGATATGAAGACGGAGGTTGATACTTCGCCGGAGCAGTTTACTAATAAGGAATATCTTGATGAATTATCAGAAGAACTGTCATCTAAGATGTCCTGTCTTGTTGTAAGAAGGAATGGAATTATTATATATAATTCAACAGAAGCACCAGACAGCGAAATTGTAAAGATTCTTCCTGATTATTCTGCTGATGAAGAGAATGTTTCTGATGTTGGAACTTACAAGGGTGGAGAGTACCAGAGTCTTATAAAACAGCTTAATTTTAAGGATTCAGAAGATAATTTTTACAGTGTGTCAATTGTTACTTCATTGAAACAGATTCTTCCACAGATTAAGACATTTATAATGCAGGTTATATTTGTTATAATTATGGTACTTATTATTACAAGTCTTGGACTTACTCTGTGGATATACAGTTCTATTGTTAAGCCACTTAATAAGCTGAAGCTTGCAACTGATAATATTAAAGAAGGCAATATGGATTTCGAGATGCCAAAGGTGTCTAACAACGAAATCGGAGATGTATGCCGGGATTTTGAGGAGATGAGAGTCGTACTTAAGCAGAGTGCGGAGGACAAGATTAAGTCTGATGCCGAGGAAAAGGAGCTTATTAGAAATATTTCACATGACTTAAAGACACCGCTTACGGCTATTAAAGGATATGTGGAAGGCTTGCGTGACGGAATTGCCAACACGCCTGAGAAGCAGGCTAAGTATATCCAGACTATTGCTAACAAGGTTAATGATATGGACAAGCTGATTGATGAGCTTACTATATATTCAAGGCTTGATACTAACAGGGTTCCATATACATTTGTCAGATGTAATGTAAGTGACTATTTTGGAGACTGTTGTGAAGAGATAGGCACTGAGCTTGAGGCAAGCCAGATTGAACTGGAATATAATGACCATCTTACTGAGCCGGCATATATGAATGTTGATCCGGAGCAGCTAAAGAGGGTTGTTAATAATATTATAAGTAACTCGGTTAAGTATATGGCTGAGGGACGACAGGGAAAGATTAAGATTGACCTGTACGATGAAGGCGACTACATTCATGCAATATTCTCAGATAACGGTATTGGCATTGCAGCTAAAGATGTTGAGAGAATATTTGAGCGTTTCTATAGAACTGATGAATCAAGAAACAGCAAACATGGTGGAAGTGGTATTGGTCTTGCAATTGTTAAGAAGATTGTTGAGGACCACAAAGGAAAGATATGGGCAGAGAGTGTAGAGGGCGAAGGCACGACCATGCATCTTAATCTGCTGAAAGCAAAGGATGAAGAGAATCCTGAGAATGCATAATGAAACTACACGAAAGGGGACTGGCTATGAGCAAGATATTAATTGTAGAAGATGAAGAGAGTATTGCAGATATTGAGAAGGATTACCTTGAACTTAATGGATATGAGGTTGAGGTATGTAATGATGGAACAAGTGGCCTTGCGGCTGCACTGCATGAGGATATTGATATGTGTATCCTTGATATCATGCTTCCCGGAATTGATGGTTTCGAGATATGCAAGCAGGTAAGAGAAGTTAAGGATATTCCTATTATCATGGTATCTGCCAAGAAGGAAGATATCGATAAGATAAGAGGACTTGGAGTTGGTGCGGATGATTACATGACCAAGCCATTCAGCCCTAGCGAGCTTGTTGCAAGAGTTAAGGCACACCTTGCAAGATATGACAGACTTGTAAGCAATTCTAAGCACAATAACAATATTATCGAAATCAGAGGAATCAAGATTGATAAGACAGCAAGAAGAGTATTTGTTAATGGTGAAGAAAAGCCATTTACAACAAAGGAATTCGACCTTCTTACATTTCTTGCAGAGAATCCTAACCATGTCTTCACTAAGGAAGAACTTTTCAAGGAAATCTGGGATATGGATTCAATCGGTGACATCGCAACTGTAACTGTCCATATCAAGAAAATCAGAGAGAAGATTGAGCTTGATACAAGCAAGCCTCAGTATATTGAGACAATATGGGGTGTGGGATACCGATTTAAGATGTAAAGTGAATGGGAAACTGGCTGTTTGTCAGGCTGATTATTGGTCGGAAGCATGGTTTTTGAAGCCTTGCAGATGGAGTATCGGCTGATAGCATACTAATTGACTGATAATGTGTAGATTAGTGGGTGTTTTTTGACCGCAAACCACCTTGAATTTTGTTAAAGACCTACGAAAAGATGCTGAAGCATTCTTTTCGTAGGTCTTTTTCCTTGTTTTAAGTAGCTATTTTGCTGGTTTATGCGCTAATTAACCTACGAAATTATAATAAGAGAAGTGTTTCGTGGGTTTTTAACAAGGTATGAGCGTTAGAATGGCACGCAGGAAACCTACTAAGTGTGCGCAGAATGCTTGTTGCGAAGGTTATTGGACACTAGTTGCAAAAATTTGGACGCTGGCAGTGAAATTTTGGACTTTATCAGGAAAACACTGGACGGTACGTCCACGAATTACATATAAAAGTCCGAAAGTAAAAAATGCAACGTGTCATCAAATCAAAAACTCAGGCGCAACACTGTAAGTTTTATTATCAACAGTAAGTGAAACTGCACACAGCGCAATCTGGTTTCTTTTAAGTGCCACTGCTTTAACGGTGTTATCCATGCCGCAATCAGCAGTGGCGTATTTATAATCACCAACAAGCGGATGTCTGCGGCTTGCAAACTGAACTCTTATCTGGTGATGTCTGCCGGTAATCAGATGTATTCTTACATGTGTGATGTCTTTAACTTCATCATAAGATATCACTTCATATTCAAGTTTTGAAAGCTTTGCTTCTTTATCATTAGCGTCGTCGTCGGATGGGACTATGGATGATGTGTTGGTTCTTCCATCTTTCTTTAAATAATCAACAAAAGTTCCTTTTAGTTCGGATAGTTTTCCACATATTAAAGCTTCATATTGTTTATTAAAACCGCCTTCCTTCTGCATTAGTGTGGAATACTTTGCTGCTGCGGACTTATTCTTTGCAATAAGCACAAGTCCTGAAACCGGTCGGTCAAGGCGGTTGATTATTGCTGCATATGCAGGCTTTCCCTGTGAAGCGTTGTAAGTCATAACTTCGCTTACAAGGTCCAAATCAAATCCTTTCGCACCCTGGGATAGCTGTCCGGCTGGTTTATTCACTATAATAATGTCTTTAGTTTCGTGTATTATATTAAGCATTGGTTTGTCCTTTTTAATGTTTTTATTAAGAATACATTTGTTTTAATAATTAATCAACAACATTCGGCGAATAAATGTCCCAGCCACGCACACACTAATTAAACGATAATTATTAGCAGGTGTGAGGTGGCATATGGGTGAAAATGTGTGGGATTTCAGGAAGCGGCTGACATTGCTTTTTGGCAGTGCTGTTATTATTGCGGTGGTTTTCTTTATATTTAAGGTGCTTTTTTATTATGTGTGGCCGTTCATGCTTGCATTCTGTTTTGCGGTGCTGCTTCAGAAGCCGATAGTGGGGCTGGCGAAACTTTTAAGGGAGAAAAAGACGCTTGCTGCGAGTATAGTTGTAACAATGGTGACGCTTATTATTTTTTCAGTGCTGTTGTATGTCGGTTATATGGCGTTTCGCGAACTTAAAGATTTCATAGCCAATTTTGATGAGAATATTAACAGCATTGATGGGCAGTTTAAGCTTGTATGCTGCCGTATTGATGGCTGGATTAAGTTAAAAGAAGGCTGCAGTTACGCATTTTTTGAAAAATGCAAAGGCATAATTATAGATGGTGACAGGCAGCAGATGTTCTTTACAATTATGAGAAAACATTCTGTCCCGGTTATAACATGGTGCGTTATGGCGGTTGCCGGACTTGTGGTGTGCTTTATTGGAACGATATATGCGGCGGCTGGAATTGAGAAGTACAGAAGCTGGCGGGAGAATACTATATTTAAGGACGAAGTCGGGGCGGTGCATGTGGGACTTCGCAATTTGATAAATGTATATTTCAGGGTGCAGCTTATTATAATGTCAATAAATATTGTGGTGTGTTCAACAGCATTTTTAATGATAGGCAATCCATATGCGGTTCTTCTTGGTGTGCTGACTGGGATTATTGACGCACTTCCGATATTTGGCACGGGAACGGTACTGATACCGTGGGCTGTGGGAAGCCTGCTTTTCGGACATGTGAAAAATGCGGTGATTCTTGTGGTGTTGTATATTGTCACATATTTTGTGAGGGAGATTATGGAGTCAAAATGTATGGGTGACAGAATGGGAATTGCGCCATTTACAATGCTTGCGGTTATATATATCGGGATACTTGTGTATGGAGTTGGGGGATTTATTCTTGGCCCAATATCATATTGTATAATAAAAGCACTTGTTCTTTACTTGAAAAGCATTTTAGAACATGATAAACTCTAGTGGTGCCGTCAATGGCAGGCGGACAATGCGAAGCAGCATTCGCATCAGGCTCCGTATGAAACGGGTCTGTAATGTCATAGAAAGAGGTTTATTATGGCAGAAGATAAGAAATTAGTAGAAGCGATTACATCCATGAAAGAGGATTTCGCTCAGTGGTACACAGATGTGTGTAAGAAGGCAGAGCTTATGTCTTACTCAAGCGTCAAGGGATGCATGATTTTTAAGCCGGCTGGATATGCAATCTGGGAGAATATTAAGAATGAGATGGACAGAAGATTCAAGGAAACAGGTGTTGAGAATGTTTATCTTCCAATGTTCATTCCAGAGAGCCTTCTTGAGGTTGAGAAGGATCATGTAGAAGGATTTGCACCAGAAGTTGCATGGGTAACTTATGGCGGACTTAATCCACTTCAGGAAAGAATGTGTGTAAGACCTACATCAGAGACACTTTTCTGTGATTTCTATAAAGATGAGATACAGTCATACAGAGATTTACCAAAGGTATATAACCAGTGGTGTTCAGTTGTAAGATGGGAGAAGGAGACAAGACCATTCCTTCGTTCAAGAGAGTTCTTATGGCAGGAAGG
>OIYR01000374.1_pt1 | contig 25042 bp, 20 predicted proteins | sample 1588221 | NCBI WGS metagenome assembly OIYR01 (sample SAMN03283292) | human gut metagenome | biome: human-associated habitat; material: feces | host: Homo sapiens | place: Peru | collected 2012
CTCGTGGCGAATTGAGAGCCATCGGTGCCACAACCCTCAACGAGTATCAGAAATACTTCGAGAAGGATAAGGCTTTGGAACGTCGTTTCCAGACCGTAATGGTCAACGAGCCTGACGAGGTGGACGCCATCAGCATTCTCCGAGGCATCAAGGAGCGTTATGAGAACCATCACAAGGTTCGTATTCAGGACGACGCCTGCATCGCAGCTGTCAAACTTTCTGAACGTTACATCTCCGACCGATTCCTGCCAGACAAGGCTATCGACCTGATGGATGAGGCTGCTGCCAAACTCCGTATGGAGCGCGACTCCGTGCCTGAGGAGTTGGACGAGATCACACGTCACCTAAAGCAGTTGGAGATAGAGCGTGAGGCCATCAAACGCGAGAACGACCAGCCTAAGATTCAGCAACTCGACAAGGAGATTGCCGAGCTGAAGGACAAGGAACGCGACTTCCGTGCAAAATGGGAAGGAGAGAAAGATCTCGTCAATAAAATTCAGCAAGACAAGCAGGAGATTGAGAACCTGAAGTTTGAGGCTGAGCGCATGGAACGTGAAGGCAACTACGAGCGCGTGGCTGAGATCAGATATTCTAAGCTGACTGCTCTCGAAGAAGATATCAAGCGCATCCAGGAACAACTGAAGAACACTCAAGGTGGCGAGGCCATGATACGCGAAGAGGTTACTGCCGACGATATTGCCGAGGTGGTAAGCCGCTGGACCGGAATACCTGTAAGCCGTATGATGCAGAGCGAGCGTGAGAAACTGCTCCACCTGGAGGAAGAACTCCACAAGAGAGTCATCGGACAGGACGAGGCTATCACTGCTGTAAGTGATGCTGTTCGCCGCAGCCGTGCCGGTTTGCAGGATCCTAAGCGTCCTATTGCCAGCTTCATCTTCCTCGGTACTACCGGTGTAGGTAAGACGGAACTTGCCAAGGCGCTGGCTGAGTATCTGTTCAATGACGAGTCTATGATGACCCGAATTGATATGAGTGAATATCAGGAGAAGTTTAGCGTAACCCGTCTGATCGGTGCGCCTCCGGGGTATGTTGGCTACGATGAGGGTGGTCAGCTCACAGAGGCTGTGCGCCGCAAGCCTTACAGCGTGGTGCTTTTTGATGAGGTAGAAAAGGCTCATCAAGATGTCTTTAATGTGCTTTTGGGGATTTTAGATGATGGTAGAGCGACTGACAGTAAGGGCGTTACGGTGGATTTTAAAAACACCATTATCATCTTAACCTCAAACATAGCATCAAATGCCATTGTAAATTTAAAGGGGCAGGAGCAAGAAGAGGCGGTAAAAAAGGAGCTTAAAAACTTTTTTAAGCCTGAATTTTTAAACCGCCTTGATGATATCATCACCTTTAACCCACTCGGGCAGGACGAAGCCTTTGAGATAGTGAAGCTACTTTTCAAAGACTTGCAAGCTAGCCTTGCAAACAAGGGCATAAAGGCAGAGCTTAGCGAAAACGCCGCACTACTCATCGCCAAAGAGGGCTTTGATGAGGACTTTGGGGCGCGCCCTTTAAAACGCGCTATTTATGATATGATAGAGGACAAACTCAGCGATATGATACTAAGTGATGAGCTAAAAAGCGATGAGAGCATACTTATAGACGCTGATAAAAACGAGATAGTGATAAGAAAAATTTAAAAAAGGGAATTTTATAATGGACACCAAAACGCTCAAACAAGAGGAATTTAAAGGCTCGATTTACATTAAGGCAAAGCGTTACACCTATGAAAAGGGCGGCAAAAAGCACTCGTGGGACTTCATCGAAAGCCTTGATAGCGTGAGCGTGCTGCTTTATCACAAAGAGCGGCAGAGCTTTATTTTCGTGCGGCAATTTCGCATTCCTTTGTGGGACTATCAAATGCGAAACAATATCTCTTTGCCCCAAAGTGAGTTAGGGTATTCTGTCGAGCTTTGCTCTGGGCTTGTGGATAAGAATTTAAGTGTTGAGGACATAGCAAAAGAAGAATGCCTTGAAGAGCTTGGTTACCTGCCAAAGCACCTTGAAAAAATCGGCGAATTTTACAGCGGTTTTGGCTCAGGCACAAGCAAGCAAAGTCTTTTTTACGGCGAGGTTGATGAGAGTGATAAAAGGGGCAAGGGTGGCGGTGTCGATGATGAGGAAATAGAAAGCGTTTTTGTCAAAGTGGCTGAATTTGAAAAATTCAGCAAAAAAGTCATTCACGCGGCGAGTTTTGAATTCGCTTATCTTTGGTTTATGAGGCACAAAGCCCAAAAATATGGGCTTTGATACTATTGCGCTGGGGTTTCGTCAAAGGTTTGGGCGAGCATTTCGTTGTTGTTGCGAGAAATGGCTATCATCTCTTTGAACACCTCAAAGAGTTGCCTTGAACCGCCCTCAGCATTTTGGCAGCAAGAGACGATTTTATCATAATAGCTTTCATCGTGTCTAGCTGAAAGCTCAATAGCTTCATTCATATTTTCGTGCACTCTTTGGTGCGGGTCGTTGATTTGTGGGAACATTACATTTGTGCCAAAACGCTTTCTGCCGTCTCCTGCTACCCATTTGCCTAAGCGGCAATTAAACTGGTCGCTGAGCTTTTTGCCAGAATGCGAGAAAATCTCTTTGTAGCCGTTGAGCTTAAAGACGACGTGGTCGAGCTTTACTAAGGATACAAAGGTTTCTGATACGATAGCGGCTGAATTTGCGCTACTTGCGTGGGCTTGCTCGCGCAATTTATCAAACTGCTCAGTAAAGCGCGTGATATGCGCACTGCTGTCTGTGGAGACTTTTTCTACCTGCTCGCTTTGGGTAAACATTTCGTTTGCATTTTGCTTTAACAAGTTGATATTCATCTCTACCTCAGAAGTGGCTTTTTGGGTTTTTTCGGCAAGTTTTCGCACCTCATCAGCCACGACAGCAAAGCCTCGTCCGTGTTCGCCCGCACGAGCCGCCTCAATAGCGGCGTTGAGTGCTAGAAGGTTGATTTGGTCAGACACCGCCTTAATCAACTCAATGACATTTGAGATATCATCGACACTTTTGTGAAGCACTGTCGCCGTGTCGCGGGATTTGTTCGCGCTTTCCATTATGTCGTTTAAGGACGAAGTGATGGAGTCTGTTATCTCGCCAAGCTCGCTCATAGACTGAACGGCTGCGTTTGCGATTTTAGCGATATTTTCTGCCTTTAAGACATTGTCGTTCATATCGTTTTGCACGGCAACGACATCTTCAAGAGTGCCGTCTAAAAGCACTGGGCTTAAATTCTTTTGCAAGCTACCGCCGCCTTGTCCTTTATCTTGGTTTGCAAGCTGCTCTTTGAGTGCTGAATTTTCGCTACTCAAACGAGCGATTTGCTCTTTAAGCACCTGAATTTCTTGACTGCTGCCAGAAGTTTCTGCATTGTCTTTTGAACCAAACACGATTTGCCTCCTATTCTTTGGAGTAGCTAGCCAGATACTGCCCTAGCTCCTCTTTAACTTGTAATTTTTCTTTTTTAAGCCTTGAAATTTCAAGGCTGTCAAGGCGTATCCGCCCCGCCTCGGCGTCTTTTATCTTGTCATCAAGCTCGTTGTGCTTTTCAAACAAGCTGTCAAAACGCCCGTCCTTGCCTTTCAGCTCGGTCATCAACTCTCTATACTCGTGCCACATAACTCGTCCTTTACGAAAAATTTTGTAAAATTATAACGAATTTTTGCAAAAAAAGGGCTAAAAATCTTAAATTTCTCGCACAAAATTTGCAAAAATACAATTTTCAGCGAAAATTCAGCTCACAAGGCTTGAATTTTGCGCTAAAAATTCACATTTAGCGGGAATTCTTGCGAATCGTGCGCAAAGTCGAAGCGGCGATTTTGATTTTCTTGCTCGTGCCGTCTTCAAGCTTGATGCGCACGGTGCGCAGATTTGGCAAAAATCGCTTTTTGGTTTTGTTGTTGGCGTGGCTGACATTGTTGCCTACCATAGGGGCTTTGCCTGTGATTTGACAAACTCTTGACATCGTTTTTCCTTTACTTTAAAATAAAACGCACATTTTAGCAAAATAAACTTAAAAAATTCCAAATTTTTAGGATTTTTTTATAAAATTTGACTAAAATTTAGCTTTTAAAGCTATTTTGCAAAAAATATGCGGCAAAATAGTGATGATTTTACACAAATATAGAAAGGTAAATTGTATGTATATAGCTCCGAGCTTATTGTCCGCGAATTTCTTGCATTTAGCCGATGAGGTAAAAGCTGTAAGCAAGGCTGGGGCGGATTTGCTCCACATTGATGTGATGGATGGGCATTTTGTGCCAAATCTCACCTTTGGACCCTGCGTGATAAAGGATTTGCAAAGTGTCAGCAAAGTGCCACTAGATGTGCATTTGATGGTGCAAAACTCAGCTCAATTTGTAGAGTATTTTTTGCCCTTAAAGCCTAAATTCATCAGCTTTCACATAGAAAATGAAGCCCACCCTGTAAGGCTTTGCGAGCATTTGCGACAAAACGGGGTTGGTGCTGGGATAGTGCTAAATCCGCACACAAGCGTGGCAAATTTAGTGCATTTGCTTGAATTTGTGGATTTGGTGCTTTTGATGAGCGTAAATCCGGGCTTTGGCGGGCAAAAATTCCTGCCCCTTGTCATCGACAAGGTGAAAGAACTGCGCGAGCTTATCAACAAAAAGGGCGCGAAGGTGTTTATAGAAGTTGATGGCGGTGTCAATGGCTTAAATGCTAGCGATTTGGAGCAAGCTGGTGCTGATATACTCGTGGCTGGAAGCTATATCTTTGGCTCAAAAGACTATAAAGCCGCTATTTCATCGTTAAAGTGTGAGTTTTGAGTCAGCAGCAAATCGATGCGTTCATCAACGAGCTTGCAAAGCAAAGCAAGCCATACGCGTGGTTTGAGCGTGAATTTAGCGCAATTGATGAGCTTGAATTCGTGGATTTTGACTTGGACAATGTCAAGCTCTTGGGGCTTGGCGTGAATTTAAATGCAAAAAATGAAATTTCGCTCAAAAGCAAAAGCACTAAAATCAAAGACGAAATCTTTTGCGTTGTCGATATAGAAAGCACGGGCAGCGTTAAAAGCGGGCAAATCATCGAAATCGGTGCGGTTAAGGTGCAAAATGGCAAGGAAATCGCCCGCTTTGAAAGCCTTGTGCGAGCAAGTGAAGTGCCTGAAAATATCAGCGAGCTTACGGGTATCACAAGCAAAATGCTCGCAAACGCCCCGCACTTGCCCGCCGTGCTGAACGAATTTAGGCTTTTTTTAGGAGACAGCATTTTCGTGGCGCACAATGTGGGCTTTGACTATGGTTTCATCTCCGCTTCGCTTGATAAATGCGGCTTTGGCGTGCTTTTAAATCAACGCTTATGCACTATAAATCTCTCTCGCCGCCTTATCGCAAGCCCCAAATACTCACTCGCCGCGCTCAAAGAGCTTTTGGATATACAAACGCCGCATCACAGGGCATTAGCCGATGCTTTATCCGCCGCAAATATCTTGCAACACTGCATTTCAAAGCTACCCTTTTACATAAAAAGCACGCAGGACTTGCTGAATTTCAGCAAAAGCACGCTCAAAGAGCGCAAGGCTATGAGCGAACCTGTCCTGCTCCGCTGACAAGATACTTGTAAGTGCAAAGCTCATTTACGCCCATAGGACCGCGTGCGTGGAGTTTGCTCGTGCTTATGCCCACCTCCGCCCCAAAGCCAAACTCACCCCCATCGCTAAAACGAGTCGAAGCATTGGCATAAACGCAGGCTGAATTTACCTGCCTTTGAAATAAGGCGATATTTTCGGCGTTGTTTGAGAGTATGGCATCAGAGTGCGCTGAGCCATAAGCGTTGATATGCTCTATGGCTTGGCAAGTATCCTTGACTATTTTTACGCAAAGTGCTAAATCAAGCCACTCCGTGAGATAATCCTGCTCGCTAGCGGCTTGCATTTGGAGCTTTGCGCCTTTAAGCAAAGCTAAACTCGGCTCATCGGCGTAAATTTTCACGCCGTTTTTGGTAAATTCAGGCACGAGCAAGGCAAAAAGCTCTTTGGCTATGTTTTTATGGACGAGCAAACTCTCTAATGCGTTGCAAGCACTTGGGCGTTGGCACTTTGCGTTGATGATGATAGACACGGCGTCCTTTAAATCCGCACTTTCATCGACAAAGGTATGGCACAAACCCTTGTCGTGCTTAATCAGCGGAATTTTACTCTTGCTGGCTATCTCATTTATCATCGCCGAACTGCCGCGCGGAACGACAAGGTCGATAAATTCACTCATCTGCAAAAGCTCATTGAGCGCGGCTCTGTCATTTAGCATTAAAAAGCAATGCTCTAAACCATAGCCTTTTAAGGTATCTTGCACGCACTCAAATATCGCTAAATTTGTGTTTTTCGCCTCGCTGCCGCCCTTTAAAACCCCGCCGTTTGAGCTTTTTAAAAGCAACGCCACAAGCTCAGCACTGATGGCAGGGCGCGCCTCGTAAATCACGCACACCACGCCCAAAGGCACGCTTACCTTTTCGATTTTAAGTCCCGCTTCATTTACCCAGCCCGCAAGCACCTTGCCCACAGGGTCATCTAAATGCGCGATTTGCTCCAAGCTCGCACAAAGGGCGTCAAAGCGTTTGCTATCTAGCAAAAGTCTGTCGCGCAAAGCCTCGCCCTTGCTAAATGCCGCTAAATCCTTTTCATTTGCGCTTAAAATCTCGCCCTTGCGCCCGCGCAAAGCCTCAGCTATACGCAAAATGATGAATTTCTTGTCCTTTGGGCTTAAAATGAGTAATTTTTGTGTATTTTTTTTAAGTTTTTCTAAACTTTGGCGCATTTTTTATCCTTTGTTTATGAATTCTTTGTTAAATTATACAAAATTATTTCAAAAAAAGGCTAAATATGAAAAAAGTTGATGTAGTCGTGGTAGGTGCGGGACCTGCGGGCATAGGTGCGGCTGTGGAAGCCGTGCTAGCGGGCAAGGAAGTGGCTTTGCTCGAAAAGGGAGCTGAGATTTGCCAAACTTTGCGCGTGTTTTATAAGGACGGCAAAAGGGTAGATAAGGCTTACAAGGGACACGAGAGCGAGAATTTAGGGCATATAGCCTTTGAAGACGGCACGAAAGAAAGCACCTTGCAAACCCTGCAAGCTGCGCTTGATGAGCATAAAATCACGCCTGAGCTTAGCTGTGAAGTCGAAAGTGTCAAAAAAGAAAACGACAAATTCATCATCAGCAGCGCAAAAGGCGGCTTTGAGTGTAAAAATATCATCGTAGCTATCGGCAGAATGGGCAAGCCAAACAAGCCAAGCTACAAGATACCAAGCTCTTTAAACAAAGTCGTTAATTTCAACGCCAACAGCGTGCAAGCAAACGAAAAAATCATCATCGTAGGCGGCGGAAATTCAGCCGCTGAATACGCTGTGGATTTGTCAAACACCTGCGACACAACGCTTTGTTACAGACAAAAAGCCTTTACGCGCCTAAATGACACGAATTTAAGCGACATAGAAAAGGCAAGCACAGCGGGCAAAGTCGCGCTCAAACTTGGCATAGATATCGAAGAAATCAGCGATGAAAACGGCAAGGTAGGCGTGAAATTTACTGACGGCACGAGCGAAATTTACGACAGGGCTATTTACGCCATCGGCGGTTCTACGCCTGTGGATTTTTTGCAAAAATGTGGCATAAATGTCGATGAGCAGGGCATTCCTGTCTTTGATGAAAACAAGCAAAGCAATGTGGCGGGCATTTTTGTAACGGGCGACATAGCCACGAAAAACGGCGCAAGCATCATTGTGGGGCTTAATGACGGAGTAAGAATCGCTAAGGTTTTAAGCTAGATTATAATTCTAGCTTAAAATGAGTGGCATTATGTAATGTATAATTTATGATACACGCTCTTTTTTTGCGCTCTAAAATTGCCTTTTTGGCAGCGACATTTGGCGCGGTAAATTTTATAGGGCAAAGCGATAAATTGAAAAATTCTTTCACTTTGTTTTCTTCGTCCCCAAGCCTTTGTCGCTGTATATAAAAGTTCAAAAGCCAAATTTTTATCTAAATTTGTGTCCGTCTTTGCCACATAATCATCATTTTTTGTCAAATCAAATTCTTTAAAAGCTCTCCACACGACAAAAGGCATTTTTATGTAGCCTAAAAAGCTTTTGGAGTGTTCGTTGATGAGTGAAGCTATATAAAGCCCAAATTCTTTGCAGATGAGATAATTTTCTTTTTTTGTGGTAAATAAGCGTTTTAGTTCATCTTTAAAAAACGGCGTTTGAAAGGCGACTTGCCACCATTTCATCCTATCTATATAAGCGCCCACATCGTTATCGTTTAGACACCAAGCCTTAAAGTGGCAAATTGTAATATGCTGTAAAGCATATTTTATCTCATCATCACTGTAATCAGGCAAAAAATCGTTATTTTCTTTAATTCTGTCAATAAATACATTAAATTCAAAAGGCAAAACCAACGCTTTATCGTAAGAAACAACAAAATTTAGCGCATCTTGTTCGTGTTGCACTATTTTATCTTTGTAATTGATAAAAAAATCAAAACATTGTTTTGTGATATCTTGCTTGCGCCATTGTGCTAGATTTATTAACAATAAGCCAGCATTAAAATAAAATTTTTCAAAACGCCCACCTTTTATGCAAAATTTTGTGCCTCGTGATTGATGCACATAATGCAACATAAGCATCCATTCTTTTACTACACCGAGAATTTTACTCTCCAAATCTAGTGCAAAAAGCTCGCGTAAATCTTTTAACACAAGCATATCGACATCTAAATACAAACACAGCTTTGTGTTTTCAGGTATAAAATTTGGGAGAAAAAGCTTAAAATATGTGAGATAATTTCCACCAAGTTTTGGCAAACCTTGAAAAATATCATCATCACAAATGTGAATTTGTATCTCACAAGGATAAATTTCGCTTAACTCTTTGGCTAAATTTGCAAGCTTTGCGCGTGAATTTTCGCTCACAAAATCACTTAAAATGTGAAAGATAAAACCCTCGCTTTGTTCGTCCTTGCTGAGCAAGCTATAATCACGCTTTTTATAAGAGGCTAAGCTTGCCCTATTTGCATTTTGAGTGTGAGTGTTTGTCTCAAAAAAATCCCTAAATTTCTTTGAGGTGTCCGTGCTTTTGATAATGCTTGTGATTAACACAGCGGTGTATTTGATATAGCTTTCATTCGCTGCAAAACAGATATGAAACATTGCGTATCCTTATTTTATAAACTAAAAAGTTCAAATTCTAAACTGAATTTAACTAAAAATTTAAACACCTTAAATTCAAAAAAAGCGCACTCAAATTTGCTTAAATTTAAGTGCGCTTTTGTGCTTTACTCTGCGGTTTTAAGGCGCATTTTTTCCTCGTGGTAAAGTCCTGTGCCAACGGGTATCATTCGCCCTAAAATAACATTTTCTTTCAAGTCCTCTAAATAATCAAATTTGCCCGCTATGCTCGCTTCTGTAAGCACCTTTGTGGTTTCTTGGAAAGACGCCGATGAGATGACACTATCGCTACCGATAGCCGCGCGCGTAACGCCTAGCAGCACGGGTTCAGCGATAGCTGGCTCGCCGCCAAGTGCCATTACTCTTTCGTTTTCTTCTTTAAATTTGCGCCTTGATATGAAATCGCCGATGATGAATTTGGTGTTGCCACTATCGACAATCTTCACCTGCCTTAACATTTGTGAGATGATGACTTCTATGTGCTTGTCAGAAATCACAACGCCCTGCCCGCGATAAACTTGCTGAATTTCGCTGATGAGATAGTGATGAAGCGCCTTTTCGCCAAGGATTTTAAGCACATCGTGGCTTGAAATCACGCCGTCAGTGAGCTTTTCGCCTGCGTGGATAAACTCGCCGTCTCGCACCTGTATGTTGCGGCTTTTGCTGATGAGATACTCGACACTGCCGCCGTCCTCGCCCTCGATGATAATGCGTTCTTTGGAGTGCATAGACTTGTCAAAGCGCACTGTGCCGTCTATCTCGGCAATGACGGCTGCGTTTTTGGGCTTTCTTGCTTCAAAAAGCTCGCTAACCCTTGGCAAACCGCCTGTAATGTCCTTTGACTTGGTAACGGCTTTTGGAATTTTTGCTAAAATGTCCGCCTTTGCTACCTTGTCGCCGTCATTTACACTGATGACGGTTTTGGGTTCAAGGGCGTAGCGAATGCTCTTGCCGCCTTTTGCGCTCAAAATCAAAGCTGGGCGCACGCCGCTTGGCAAATACTCGTTGATGACAAGCGAGCTTTTGCCTGTGGCTTCATCGATTTGCTCGTCCGCGCTGTATCCTATCTCAATATCCTCAAAGCTCACCACGCCTTCATTTTCAGCGATTATGGTGTTGTTGTAAGGGTCCCACTCAGCGATGATGGTTTTTTCTTTTTTCGGTGCGCTAGCGATGATAGTATCGGCACTTGCGATAGTCGCACTGTCGTCAAATTCTATGACGGACTCGCGCGGTATGTAGTGGCGTTTTGCCTCTCTGTCGTTTTTGTCCGCCACGACAACGAAAAAGCCTTTTTCCTTGACGACATCGCCTTTTTTGACATTGCGAATTCTATCCAAGCCATCGCCTTTGAGTATGTAGAATTTAAGCGTGCCAGCCTCGCCTGCCTTGATATTTTGCACCACAGGGTCGCCGTCTTTTACTAAAATCTCACTCGCGTAAGGTATGCGGTTTGGCACATTCCAGCCCTCTTTAATCACCTCAACCACGCTTTCATCTTGGACAACCTTTGCGCCGTTTTTGTAAGGCAGGTAAAATTTACCGCCTATGCTACCGCTAACGCCTGCTAGCTCGTTGGCTTTGGCTATGTCGTATTTGCGAAGCGTGAATTTTACTTCATCTTTGCCATTTTTTACCGACACGATGACATCTTCGTGTATGTTTTCTATGCTGATAGTGCCGTCAAATGGGGCTTTTATGCGGGGTTCAACAAGCAAAATGCCAGCGTTGCGGCGGTTTGCGACTATGTTTTTGCCACTTTTGTCGGTGTAGGTGTTGAGATTGTAAAATCTTATAAAGCCCTCTTTTTGCGCAATGACTTGCCTATCTTGTAAATCCGTGCTTGCCGTGCCGCCGCTGTGGAAGGTTCTTAGTGTGAGCTGAGTGCCCGGCTCACCGATACTTTGAGCGGAGATGATGCCTACTGCCTCGCCCGGTTTTACAAGCTTGCCGTCCCCTAAATTCACGCCATAGCATTTAGCGCAAATGCCTTTTTTTGCCTTGCAGGTTATAGGCGTGCGGATATTGACGCTTTTTATGTTGCTCTCGCTTAAAACTTTCACCTTGTCCTCGTCCATTAAAGTGCCTTCAGCAAAAAGCGTTTCGTTGGTGATAGGGTCTATAATGTCCTCAGCCAAAACCCTACCCAAAATGCGCTCATCAAGGGCTTCGACAACTGCGCCATCAGCGGTGATTTCGTTGATTTCTACGCCCTCGTGTGTGCCACAATCAGCTATGGTGATTTTGACATTTTGCGCCACATCGATGAGCTTTCTTGTAAGATAGCCCGCATTTGCCGTTTTAAGCGCGGTATCAGCAAGTCCCTTTCTCGCTCCGTGCGTTGAGATGAAGTATTCAAGCACATTTAAGCCCTCGCGGAAATTTGAGATAATGGGCGTTTCGATGATAGAGCCGTCTGGCTTTGCCATAAGCCCACGCATAGCCGCAAGCTGTGAAATTTGAGCCGCCGAGCCACGCGCGCCGCTGTCTGCCATCATATAAATGCTGTTAAAGCCCTCTTTGTCCTTTTGCACTAAATTCATCATCTCTTTTGAAAGCACATTGTTGGTGCGTTTCCAAATGTCGATGATTTTGTTGTAGCGCTCAGAAGCTGTGATTAAGCCTTGATTGAACGAATTTTGTATGCTTTGCACTTGTTTTTTAGCGGCGGCGATTTCTTTTTCTTTTTCATTTGGCACGATGATATCGGCTATGGAGATAGAAATGCCCGCCTTTGTCGCATACTCAAAGCCTAAATTTTTAAGCTTATCCAAAAAGTCCGCCGTTATGCCAAGCCCGCCTTGTTTATGGACAAAATCCACAAGCGCGGCTATGTCTTTTTTCTTTAAAATTTTGTTCCACATATATTCTGGCACAAAATCAGGCAAGATAGATTTGATGATGAGCCTGCCTGCTGTTGTTTTAAGCTTTCTGCCATCGACGACGGTTTGAATGCTCGCGTGTATGTCAAGGCAACGCGCATTTAACGCCATCATCACCTCATCAATGCCCGTGCAAATTTTGTGCGAACCCGCAACGCCGCTTTTTTCAAGCGAAAGGTAATAAATCCCCAAAACCATATCTTGGCTAGGCACGGCTACTGATTTGCCGCTTGCTGGCAGCAAGATATTCATCGATGAGAGCATTAAAATCTTGCACTCGGCAATGGCTTCTTGTGAGAGTGGCACATGCACAGCCATTTGATCACCATCAAAGTCTGCATTAAAGGCGGCGCACACAAGCGGGTGTAGCTGTATCGCCTTGCCCTCCACTAAAATAGGGTGAAAGGCTTGGATAGAAAGTTTATGCAAGGTTGGGGCGCGGTTTAAAAGCACAGGGTGTCCTTTAACGACTTCTTCAAGGCACTCCCAAACTTCGTTTGTGCGGCTTTCTATCATCTTTTTAGCTTGTTTAACCGTTGTGGCGTAGCCTTTTTCTTCAAGTTTAGCAAGCAAATGTGGCTTAAATAGCTCTAATGCCATTTTTTTAGGTAAGCCACACTCGTCCATTTTGAGCTTTGGTCCTACTACGATGACAGAACGCCCCGAAAAATCCACCCGTTTGCCGAGCAAATTTTGGCGGAAACGCCCTTGCTTGCCCTTGATAATCTCGCTTAAAGATTTAAGCGGGCGTTTGTTTGCGCCTTTTACGGCGTTTGCACGGCGTCCGTTGTCAAAGAGTGCATCGACAGCTTCTTGGAGCATTCTTTTTTCGTTGCGTATGATAATCTCAGGCGCATCAAGCTCCATAAGCCTTTTTAAGCGCGTGTTGCGGTTAATCACGCGGCGGTATAAGTCATTGACATCGCTAACGGCGAATTTACCACCATCAAGCGCAACCAAAGGGCGCAAATCAGGCGGCAAAACAGGTAAATTTGTAATCATCATCCACTCAGGGCGGTTTGGCACGCTGTCATCTGAGTTGGCTGAGTTTGAATTTAAGAAATTCTCCACTACTTTCAAACGCTTGACTATGCTTTTTTTCTTGGCTTCGCTGTTGGTTGAATTCATCTCTTCTTTGAGTTGGTTTAAAAGCTCCACTAAATCTAAATTTTTAAGCAAATCATAAACAGCCTCGCCGCCCATTCTTGCCTTAAAGCCATCATACCTTTGCGAAAGGCTTTGAAACTGCTCTTCGTTTAGGACATCGCACACTTCGACTTTTTTTGAATTTTCGTTGTCATAGTAAGCATCGCCAGCCTCTTCGACAATGTAGGCTTCATAGTAAAGCACGCGTTCTAAATCTTTCATCTTTATGCCAAGCAAAGTGCCTATGCGTGATGGCAAGGAATTCACATACCAAATGTGAGCCACAGGCGTAACAAGCTCGATATGTCCCATTCGGCTGCGGCGCACTTTTGAACTAGCCACTTCAACGCCGCATTTTTCGCATTTTACGCCCTTAAAGCGCATTTTTTTGTATTTGCCACAAAGGCATTCATAATCCCTTATAGGACCAAAAATTTTAGCACAAAAAAGCCCGTCTCTTTCAGGCTTTAAGGTGCGATAGTTTATGGTTTCTGGCTTTTTTACCTCGCCATAGCTCCACGATTTTATCCTTTCAGGGCTTGCAAGCCTTAACTGAAAGGCTTCAAAATCGCGCGGGCGATTTTCTTCTTTGATTTCGATGACTTTAAATTTACTCATTGTTTTTTTCCTCGTTAAAAATCTCAACATCAAGTGCGAGTGATTTTAGCTCGTTTGTAAGCACAAAAAAGGTTTCGGGTATGCCCGTGCTTGGCACATTTTCGCCCTTTGTCAAGGCTTTGTATGCGCTAAAACGCCCCTCCACATCGTCTGATTTGATAGTCAGCATTTCGCGCAAAGTATGCGCCGCACCATAAGCTTCTAGTGCCCAAACTTCCATTTCTCCAAAGCGTTGTCCGCCAAAAAGAGCCTTGCCGCCCACAGGTTGCTGTGTAACTAAGCTATAAGGTCCCGTGCTTCTTGCGTGCACCTTTTCATCAACAAGGTGGTGGAGTTTAAGCATATACATACACCCAACATGCACGCGCTCTGCCATTTTCTCGCCTGTTTGTCCATCATATAGCTCGGTTTTGCCGTCCATTGAAAGCTTTGCCATTTCAAAAAGCTTGCTAAATTCATCAATGCTTGTTCCCTCAAAAACGGGCGTGGCGAATTTTATGCCCCTTGACCAGTCCCTAGCATACTCAACAAGAATTTTGTCATCAAGGCTTTCTAAAAATTCCTTTTCTTTGGCAAGGCGTGGCAAGGCGCAGCAGATTTCTATCATCTTTTCGCGCAGTTCTTTGATGAAAAATTTGCGTTTGGCTTCAAAAATCTCTTGGATTTGCTCGCCCAAACGAAGTCCTACCACACCTAAATGGCTTTCTAAAATTTGCCCTATATTCATACGAGACGGCACGCCTAAGGGGTTTAGCACTATGTCGATAGTGCGTCCATCGGGAAGATAAGGCATATCCATTTCAGGCACTATGTTTGACACTATGCCCTTGTTGCCGTGTCTGCCCGCCATTTTGTCGCCGACTTTGAGCTTTCTTTTAGCGGCTATGTAAATTTTCACAAGTTTTACAACCCCGCTTGGCAAAATGTCATCTTTTTCCAAAATGTCAAGTTTTTCATCGTGTTCGGCTTTGAGCTTTTTCTTTTCGTTTTGAAAATGGTTTTTAAGCTCTTCATACTGCTTTTGCACGCCTCTTGAATACGCCTTGACAACTGAATTTAGCGCAAAGCGATTTACCTTTTGTAACTCTCTTAAATCAGCCTTGTCGCCTTTTTTGTAGCGGCGGTTGCCGATTTTGCAGTCTGTGGAAAGGGCTGATTTTGCTAAAAGTGCGTGCACTCTTAAAATCTCTTCTTTGTCCATCATCACAAGTCTGTCGTGGTGTTCTTTTTCTAAATTCAGCTTTTCTTCATTGTAAGCCTTTATCGTCCTAGCGTCCTTTTCATAGCCTTTTTTGGTGAAAATTTTCACATCAACGACAACGCCTTCTAAACTTGCAGTAGCGTAAAGGGATTTATTGACGACATGTCCAGCCTTTTCGCCAAAAATCGCCCGCAAAAGCCGCTCTTCTGGCGTTGGCTTCACTTCGCCCTTTGGCGAAACCTTACCCACAAGTATCATACCCGGCTTTATGTGCGTGCCGATGCGTGCGATACCGCTTTCATCAAGGTGCATTATGTCCTCTTCTTTGACATTTGGAATGTCCCTTGTGATTTCTTCTATGCCGTCTTTTAGCTCGCGCGCTTCGATTTCTTTTTCGTAAATATGCACGCTCGTAAAGGTGTCATCGCGTATCATCTTTTCGCTTACGACTATGGCGTCTTCATAGTTGTAGCCATTCCACGGCATAAAGGCGATGAGCGCGTTTTTGCCTATGGCTAGCTCGCCCTTGTCCATACTCGCCCCGTCAGCTATGATTTGCCCAGCTTCGATTTTGTCGCCTTTTTTGACGATAGGGTGTTGGTTGTAAGCGGTGTTTTGGTTTGTCCTTAAATTTTTCTCCATTGAATAATAATCAATAAAAGGTCCCGTCTTGTCCTCGCATAAGATAAATATGCTTTTGTTATCCACTTTTTCGACTATGCCAGCGTTTTTTGCCTTTACCGCCATCCACGCATCGCGGGCTATCACTCTTTCCATACCTGTGCCGACAATAGGCGCCTCGCTTGTTAAAAGCGGCACGGCTTGGCGCTGCATATTTGAACCCATAAGTGCGCGGTTAGCATCATCGTGCTCTAAAAAGGGGATTAAAGACGCCGTTACGCCCACTATCATACCCGAGCATAAATCTATCAAATTTATCTCATCTCTTTTAGCAAGTATGGTTTCGCCATCTTGTCTAGCCTCGATGAATTCATCGCTTATCATACCCTTGCTATCTACTTTTGTTGAAGCGGGGGCGATTAAAAGCCCTTCTTCTTGCGTGGCGGTAAGATAAACAATGTCGTTCATCACCTTGCCGTTTTCGACTTTTTTGTAAGGTGCTTCGACAAAGCCCAAATCATTGACTTTCGCGTAGGTTGCAAGCGTGTTGATAAGCCCTATGTTTTGTCCTTCTGGCGTTTCCACAGGACAAATTCGCCCATAGTGCGTTGTATGCACATCGCGCACCTCAAAGCCCGCTCTTTCCTTTACTATACCGCCCTCGCCAAGTGCTGAAAGCCGTCTTTTGTGCGTAACCTCGCTCAAAGGATTTGTTTGGTCCATAAATTGAGAAAGTTGCCCGCCCGTAAAGAATTCAAGTATGGTTGTGGTTATGGTTTTGGGGTTGATTAAATCATAAGGCATTACCTTGTCTAAATCAGTATTTAAAGCCGTAAATTTATCGCGGATTGCCTTTTGCATTTTTGCTAAGCCCAAATGTAACTCATTTGCCAAAAGCTCGCCGATAGAGCGAATGCGGCGGTTGCCCAAATGGTCTCTATCGTCAATGCGCCCCTTGCCGTTTTTTACCTTGATGAGATATTTTGTGCTTTTGATGATATCTTCATTTGTAAGCACAGTGATATACTCAGGCACGCTTAAACCGAGCTTGTGGTTCATTTTCATTCGCCCTACTTTGGTTAAATCATACCTTTCAGGGTTGAAAAACAAATCATTCACATAAGCCTTTGCAGCGTCCTTTACCACAGGCTCACCAGGGCGCATTACCTTGTAAATTCTAATCGCCGCTAAGTCGTTTTCATCTTCTAAATTCTCACTTTGGCGCAAAGCACGCAAGGTTTCGTTGTCTTGCAAAAAAGAATTTATAATCGCCGCATCAACCTCAGAAGCTAAATCGTTGGCGATTTCAAAGCTTGTGAAATTGTCTTTGATTTTAGCCAGCTTATTTTCTTCAAGCAAGGTGAGCGAGTCAAACAGCACTTCGCCCTTTTTACCTAAAATCGGCTTTGCTAAATAGCGATTTGTGAGAATTTCAAGCGGATACTCTACCCATTTTAGCCCGCTTGCCACAAGCTGCTCGGCTTTTTTCTTAGAAAGCCTTTTGCCAGCTTGCAAAACAATCTCGCCCTTTTCGTCCTTAACATCGTATTCGATTCTGTCCATAAAATCATCAGGGTTAAATTCGATGAAAAATTTATCCTTTTTTATGTGTATGGTTTGGATAGGATAAAAAAGCTTGATAATGTCTTGCTTTTTGTAGCCAAGAGCGCGGAAAAGCATAGTGATAGGCACTTTGCGGCGTTTGTTGATACGCACATAAAGCACATCTTTGGTATCATACTCAAAATAAAGCCACGAGCCTCTATCAGGGATAATCTGCGCTGTATAAACGAGCTTGTTCGCCGAAGTGGTGCTTTCTTCTTCTTTGAAAATCACCCCGGGGCTTCTGTGGAGTTGATTTACCACAACGCGCTCAACGCCGTTGATGATGAAAGAAATTCTATCCGTCATTAAAGGAATTTCGCGTATAAAAATTTCTTGTTCTTTTATATCTTTAATGCCTACTTTTTCGCCACTTTTGTCGTCCTTTTCGTGCAAGGTAAGGCGAATTTTCATCTTTAAATTTACCGCATAAGTAAGCCCGCGCTCCATACACTCACGCACGGTGTATCGTGGCTTGCCTATTTGGCTGCTTACATACTCTAAACTCAAACGATTTTGCGGGTCGTGGATAGGAAAAATGCTTTTAAATACCTTTTCTATGCCACTTTCGCTGTTGCTATCAGGGTTTAAAAAATGGTCAAAACTCTTTTTTTGCAGTTGCAAGAGATTTGGAATTTCGATTTGATTTGATAGATTTGAAAAATCAACCCGAAGTCGATTTTTAGAAAGTTGCGTTTTTTGCATTGTTTTACCTCTTATATCTACAAGAAAAGCCCCAAAAAGGGGCTTAAATTCAGCCCTTTTTCAAGGGCTTGACAAAAGCCTTTATCGCTTAAAGGCTTATTTTAACTCGCATTTAGCTCCTGCTTCTTCGAGTTGTTTTTTGGCTGCTTCTGCATCAGCCTTGTTTGCGCCCTCTTTAAGCACAGACGGAGTTTGCTCAACAGCGTCTTTTGCCTCTTTAAGCCCAAGTCCTGTGATGGCACGGACAACCTTAATGACTTCGATTTTCTTTGCCCCGCTTTCAACAAGCACGACATTAAATTCAGTCTTTTCCTCAGCCGCAGCCGCGCCACCGCCCGCTGCACCGCCACCAGCACCAGCTACTACCACAGGCGCAGCTGATACACCAAATTTTTCTTCAAATTCTTTTACGAGCTCTGAAAGTTCAAGCACGCTTAAATTTGAAATGTATTCAAGCACATCTTGTTTTGATACTGCCATTTTTTATCCTTCTGATTCTTTTTTTGCTTTTAAAGCATTGAGTCCGATAACAAAATTTTGTATCGGCGCGTTCCAAACTTGCAACAACATTGCAAGCAACTCATTGCGAGATGGCATTTTCGCTAGGGCTTTTACCTTCGCTACTTCGCTCACTTCACCATCGACAAAGGCGAGCTTAATGTTAAAAAGCTCGTTCGCGTCTTCAAAATTAGACGCAACCTTGCAAACATTAAGCTGGTCAGCCCCCCAAAGATAAATGTTTGTCTCTTTGAGTTCAAGCCCGTCTTTACCAGCGTTTTTAAGGGCAATCGCCGCAAGTGTGTTTTTCACGATTTGCACTTTAACTTCGCTTTGCCTTGCGTTTTCCCTAAGCTCTTCGAGCTTTTTGGTGCTTAGCCCCTTATAGTTGCAAACCACTATGGCTTCGCTTTCTTTAAAGCCAGCTTCAAGCGTGCTGATGATTTGCGTCTTTTCGCTTCTAGTCATACTTCTCCTTTCCGACTAGCGATTTCAAGCGGAGCGACTAAATTCGGCTGAATTTAGACGATTAAGCTTGCGCCTCACGCTATCTCTAATCTAAAATAAAAGCGAAAAAACCGAAATTTGCTCGCTTTTATTTTAAAATTCAAGCGTTTTTAAAATCCTGCCAAATTCCGCTGAATTTTTTAAATTTTTGCGAAATTTAGCAGGCAAAATTTACTTCATATCCAAAAGCTCTTGGGTTTCAAGGCTTATGGACGGACTCATCGTCAAAGAAAGTGCGGCATTTTTTATGTAGCGTCCCTTAGATGATGCGGGTTTGTGCTTGTTTATGGCTTTGATAAAGGTGCTTATGTTTTCGCCTAATTGCTCCTTTGAAAAGCTCGCCTTGCCAAGCCCTGCGTGTATGTTGCCTTGCTTATCCACGCGGAAATTTACCTGTCCGCTTTTAGCGTTATTTACAGCTTGTGCTACATCCATAGTAACTGTGCCTGTTTTAGGGTTTGGCATAAGTCCTTTGGGTCCTAAAATCCGCCCTACTTTACCCACAAGCCCCATTAAATTTGGCGTGGCGATTAGGACATCAAAATTCATATTGCCCTTTTGAATTTCTTCAACCAAATCATCACTGCCCACTATGTCCGCCCCTGCGCTTTTTGCCGCATCAGCTTGGGCATCCTTGGCGATGACAGCCACGCGCACTTTTTTGCCTGTGCCAGCGGGCAGCACCACAGAACCACGCACCATTTGGTCGGCGTGGCGTGGGTCGACATTGAGCTTTAAGGCAATTTCAACGGTTTCATCAAATTTAGCCGATGCTAAATTTTTCACCGCCTCAATGCCTTCAAGCAAGGCATAATCCTTGTTTGTATCGATTTTTTGTGTGAGTTCTTTAAATCTTTTTGTTAATTTTGACATTGAATTTCCTTTTTTCGCTCGCTTAATCCACGACTTCAACGCCCATAGAACGAGCCGAACCAGCGATGATTTTCGCCGCTTGTTCTTTGTCTTTGGTGTTTAAATCAGCGATTTTTTTCTCTACAATTTCCAAAATCTGCTTTTTGGTGAGCTTGCCGACCTTGTTTTTGAGTGGATTGTCCGTGCCTTTTTGTATGCCTGCGGCTTTTTTGATTAAATCCGTTGCGGGCGGCTGCTTTGTGATGAAAGTAAAGCTTTTGTCCGCATAAACGGTAATCACCACAGGTATGTTAAAGCCTGCCATATCTTTGGTGCGCTCGTTAAAAGCCTTGCAAAACTCCATTATATTGACGCCTTGTTGTCCCAAAGCTGGTCCCACAGGCGGGCTTGGGTTAGCCTTTGCCGCTGCTATGTGTAGTTTTATCTCTCCAACAACTTTTTTCGCCATTGTTTTTTCCTTTTAAAGTATCTTTTCTACTTTGGAGCATTCGACATCAACAGGTGTTGAACGCCCAAAGATTGAGACATTGAGTTTCAACTTGCCATTTGCTGCATCATACTCTTCAACCATACCCGTGAAATTCGCAAACGAACCCTCGCGGATACGCACGCTTTCGCCCTTTTCAAAGTCGATTTTAAGGCGTGGGGCGGCTCTGTTTTGTGCCTTTTCTAAAATCAAAGTGATGTCCTGCTCGCTCAAAGGCGTGGGCTTTTTGCTCTCGCCGATAAAGCGCCCTACTCGGGGCAAGGACTGAATTTTATGCCAAAGCTCGGTGTTTAAATCAAGGTTTGCAAAAACATAGCCTGAGTAAAGGCAGCGTTGGCTGATTTTCTCTTTGCCGTTTTTATACTCTACCACATCCTCAGTCGGCACGATGACTTCTTTAAGCTGCTCGCCGATACTGCTGTCTTTGACTAAATTTTCTACCGCTCTTTTGACTGCCATTTCGCTACCTACATAGGTTTGTATGGCATACCACTTGAATTTATCCATTTTTATCTCACAATCAACGATATACTCGAACCCATAATCCAGTCAATCAAAGCCAAAAACAAAGTTATCACGCTCACCACGATAAACACCGTGATATAAGCGTTACGCACCTGCTCTTTCATCGGAAAGATGACTTTGCCAAGCTCTGCCTTTGACATTCTGATATATGCGATTAAATTTTTCATTCTCACACCTTACAAATTTGGCAGGGCAAGAGGGACTCGAACCCCCAACCATCGGATTTGGAATCCGGCGCTCTACCATTGGAGCTATTGCCCTACTTTGCCCTTATGCCTTTGCTCTTAACTCTTTAACTTCACTTCTTTGTGGAGTGTGTGTTTTTTGAGCCTTGGGCAATACTTTTTTAACTCTAATTTCTCAGCTGTGTTTTTGCTGTTTTTGTAAGTGCTGTAATTTATATCGCCACTTTCTTCGCATTTTAAACCGACTTTTATTCTCATCTTAAATCCTTAAAAAAGGTGCGCCAAGCTAGGCTTAGCGCACAAATTTTACTTAATGATTTTAGAAACCACGCCAGAACCAACGGTGTGTCCGCCCTCTCTTATCGCAAAGCGAGTGCCATCTTCAAGTGCCACAGGCGCGATGAGTGAAACGGTGATACGCACATTTTCGCCCGGCATAACCATCTCAGTGCCCTCAGCAAGCTTAATCGAGCCTGTTACATCGGTAGTTCGCACATAAAATTGTGGGCGATAGTTGTTGAAAAATGGAGTGTGTCGTCCGCCTTCGTCTTTGTTAAGGATATACACCTCAGCCTCAAAGTCAGTGTGCGGGGTGATTGATTTTGGTTTTGCTAAAACCATACCGCGCATAACTTCTTCTTTTTTAGTGCCGCGCAAAAGCACACCGACATTATCGCCTGCTTCGCCTTCGTCCATTTCTTTGCGGAACATTTCAACGCCTGTAACTGTGGTAGTTTGAGTTGGCTTTAAGCCCACGATTTCGATAGTATCGCCGACTTTTACCTTACCCTTTTCGATACGCCCTGTTACAACCGTGCCACGCCCAGAGATAGAAAAGACATCTTCGATAGGCATCAAAAAGTCCTTGTCCGTGTCGCGCTTTGGTGTAGGGATATAATCATCAACCGCCGCCATAAGCTCCATAATCTTCGCAGACCATTCGCCATCTTGTCCAGCCTTTGCTTCTTCAAGTGCTTTTAGAGCTGAACCCTTGATGATAGGTGTGTCATCGCCGGGAAAATCATAGCTGCTTAAAAGCTCTCTTATCTCCATCTCAACCAAATCAAGCAATTCTTGGTCATCTACCATATCAGCCTTGTTCATAAACACGACTATATAAGGCACGCCTACTTGACGAGAGAGCAAGATATGCTCACGCGTTTGTGGCATAGGACCATCAGCTGCACTCACAACGAGTATCGCTCCGTCCATTTGCGCAGCACCTGTAATCATATTTTTGACATAGTCTGCGTGTCCGGGGCAATCCACATGCGCGTAGTGCCTTTTGTCTGTCTCATACTCGATATGAGAAGTAGCGATAGTGATACCGCGTTCCTTTTCCTCAGGAGCGTTGTCTATGTTGTCATAGTCTTTAAGCTCCGCCAAGCCTTTCCTTGAAAGCACAGCTGAAATAGCCGCTGTCAAGGTTGTTTTACCGTGGTCGACATGACCGATGGTTCCGATATTCACGTGTGGTTTGTTGCGTGAAAACTTTTCTTTCGCCATTTTACATTCCTCCATATAAAATTTACTGACAAAAAACAAGTCTAAAATTCTACAATTTTTACAAAAAAATGGAGCTCATAGCGGGACTTGAACCCGCGACCTCTCCCTTACCAAGGGAGTGCTCTACCTCTGAGCCATACGAGCGCTCAGAAAAATCATAGATTTAGACACCAAAAAACGACCGAATTCAAGGATAAACTGCACGAGAAAAACAGCTCCCAGTTTATCCTTCAAATTCTCAAATGGAGCGGGAAACGGGGCTCGAACCCGCGACCCTCAGCTTGGAAGGCTGATGCTCTAGCCAACTGAGCTACTCCCGCAATGGTGGTGAGTCGTGGATTCGAACCACGGAAGGCGAAAGCCAGCAGATTTACAGTCTGCCCTCGTTGGCCACTTGAGTAACTCACCCAGCACCATATATCTCTGGTCAAACACTGATTGAAAACAATGGAGCTGGTTAAGAGACTTGAACTCCCGACCCTCTGCTTACAAGGCAGATGCTCTACCAACTGAGCTAAACCAGCACTTATCACTACATTTGTAAAACAAAAACAGTGATTATAACTAAAAAGAGTTATCTTGTCAAGACTTTTTTAAAATTTAATTCAATTTTATTTTATTTGCTCAAATTCTCGCTCTCTTAACTCAAAATTTGAATTTTTTAGCTATCATTAGCGAAAAAATTTAGGGTTTATGATGAATTTACCAAACATACTCGCTTGCTGTCGCATAGTGCTTGCGCCTGTGCTGTTTTTTTTGCTGAGCTTTGAATTTACGGAGCTTCATCAAAGCTGGGTGGATTATTTTGCCGCTCTTGCCTTTGGTATGGCGGCTTTGACTGACTTTTTTGACGGCTACATAGCGCGCGCTTGGGGGCAAAAGACGAAACTTGGGGCGATTTTAGACCCTTTGGCTGACAAAATGCTTATGCTTGGGGCATTTTTGGGGCTTTTACTGCGCGAAAGTGCCGTAAATGTGAGCGTGCAAAATGAAACTATCTATCTCATAGAGATTTGGACGATTTATCTTATCTTAGTGCGTGAATTTTTCATCACAGGTTTTCGCGTGATAATGGCGAGTGAGCGTTTGGATTTAAGTGCGTCTTTTGCAGGCAAGCTCAAAACGGCGTTTCAAATCATCGCTGTGATTTTTCTCATTATGCGCTGGGACTTTGGGCTGTATTTGGATATGATTTTCTTACTCATCGCCTTTGTGCTTACGATTTACTCGGGCTTTGAATACATTGTAAAATACCAAAGGCACATAAAAAAGGACTCTAAATGAAGTCATTACTCATCTTACTCGCTATCATAGGCGTTGGCGTGTGGTTTTATAATGCAAGTTTCTTTGTAACCTTGCTTGTCATATCCTTTCTCATCTTTTTTCACGAGCTGGGGCATTTTTTGGCGGCAAAATGGCTCAAAGTTAAGGTAGAAGTGTTTAGCGTGGGCTTTGGGCAGGCTTTGTGGCAAAAAGAGTTCAAAGGCACGAGCTACCGCCTTTCAGCCTTGCCACTTGGCGGCTATGTGCGCTTAAAAGGGCAAGATGACTTAAATCCTAGCGCGGAAGTGCTAGAACAAGGCTCTTACAGCCTGCTACACCCCGCTCAAAAGATGATTATCCTTTTTGCTGGACCTTTTTTTAATATAATTTTAGCGTTTTTGCTCTATATAATCATCGCTTTTTTGGGCGAGAGCAAACTAGCTGCGGTAGTTGGGGGCATAGCACCAAATTCAGCCGCTCAAAGTGCGAATTTGCAAAGTGGAGATAAAATTTTAGCCATAAATGGCGTGCAAATTCAAAGTTTTGAAGAAATCTCAAAACAAGTTCGCGCCGAGCCTTTGCTTTTAAGCATAAAGCGGGGCGAGCAAGTGCTGCAAATCACGCTCACGCCACAGCTTGGCAAGGGTTATAATGATTTTATGCAAGAGATTGAAAAGCCACTCATCGGCATCAGCCCAAATGGCGAGTTCGTAAAAGTCTATCACAAGGGCTTTGGTAGCCTTTCGTATGCCTTTCATCAAAGCATAGATAGCTCTTTGCTTATTGTCAAAGGGCTGGCAAAGCTCATCACGGGGGAGATTGACCCTAAAAATTTGGGCGGAGTGATTATGATGACGGACATTACGAGCAAAGCCACAGAGCGCGGGCTTGTCGTGGTGCTACTCATAAGCGCTCTCATCTCCATAAATTTAGGCGTTTTAAACCTGCTGCCCATTCCTGTGCTTGATGGTGGGCATATCGCCTTTAACCTTTACGAGCTGATTTTTAGGCGCAAAGTGCCGCCAAAAGCCTTTGAGTATCTAAGCTACGGCGGTATGGCGTTGCTTTTAACTTTGATGATATTTGCCACTTACAATGACATAGTGCGTTTGGGGAATTTTTAGCGAAAATTCCCCAAAAAATTCCGAAAAAATTACAATTTTCACATTTTTCACACAAAATTTAAAAATTTTTTTGCAATTTAAGCTAAAATCTCTTGACATTTTTTGGGGGG
>OIYR01000375.1_pt1 | contig 25033 bp, 27 predicted proteins | sample 1588221 | NCBI WGS metagenome assembly OIYR01 (sample SAMN03283292) | human gut metagenome | biome: human-associated habitat; material: feces | host: Homo sapiens | place: Peru | collected 2012
AAAAAGGTTAAATTTATTAACCTTTTATTCTTTTATCAAATAAGAATGCGTTTTGTTTTGATGGTGACAACTTCATTACTGGTTCATATACTTCTTCACTAGGAGTTACATCTTTTGGCCTATATACTAAATCTTTTATATATTCTTTGTTGAAATATGGCCATTCACTAAACCTTTGTTCAACGTATTTATCCCATTCATTACCATTTAATTCTTCTCTTTTAAGTGGTTCTTCGCTCTCCCATATTTCCCACTTTAATGTTGATAATGTATCTCTTAAATCATTTATAGCTTTAGATTTCTCTTCATTTCCTTCGCCATATTTATTCATATCAAAATTTTTTCCAATGTTTACTTTGAATTTTTTTCCATATTGTTCACATGCAACCGGAACTATAATTGCATTTCCTTCTTTTGCAATATCTACAATTCCCCAATAACATGGTAACATAGGTAAGTTTGGTGTTAAGTTCCAAGTTCCTTCTATAAAATACATTAAGTTACCATTTTGTTTTAAATGTTCTATCATTTTTTTAGATACGGCTTTTCTATCTTTTTTGTCTTTTTCATTGAAGTAAAATACTCCATTTACTGATAAAAATTTTTCGTCTATGAGTCCTTGTAAATGTTCATAATCTCCTGACAAAAGATAATAATGATCTTTTATTGCTTCACTTACTACTTCAATATCAAATTTTCCGACATGTGTTACTGCAAAAATAATAGGTCTATCAGTTGGTTCTCTTAAATCTTTTAAAACTTCATGTGAGAAACCACCTATTCTATTTTTAACTTTATACACGGTTAGTACTAACCAATGTAATTTTTTTCTTTGTTCTAATGAAAGTTTATTCCAAATTCTACCTTCATCTTTAGTTCTTATTCTATAATATAAATCTAAAAATTCATTAGAACGTTTTTCAAATTCTTCTTTGCTAATCCCTTTTTCAAACAATTTTAATTGTTCATCAGCTAATATATTCATAATAACACCCCTTAAAATTGCCCTTATTATAACATAAATCTTATTATTTTTAAAGTGTTTTGTTACGAATTTGATACTTTATAAAATAAAAGATGCTATTTCTAGCACCTTTCTATTCACTAATCATCATTATAAATTTAGTTTTGCCATCAGTATTTTTATCTTTCATACTAAATGAATTGTATTCGTTTCCTAAATCTATAAGTTTTTCAATCTTTTTAGAATAAGTTTTAACTTTACCATTTAATACACTTGTTATTTTAGAAATTCCTTCTTTATTAAATTTATTAAGTCCATCATATAAAGTTGTTGCTCCTTTTAATATTTCTGAATTTTTAGTATTAAATGTATTTGAAAGACTTGTTAAATAGTCTACACTTGCACTTAATTCTTCAATACCTTCATACATCTTATCACTGTTAGTTGCTAAATATTCTACTGATGGAGCTAGTTTATCAACGTTAGTAATTAAGTCTTTAGAACTACTAGCTAAAGCACTTACATTTTTATTTAAAGCACTTATACTACTATTTAAATTATCAATATTTGTTTTCATAGAAGTTAATGTTTTGAAATCTATACTCTTTTGTAAGTTAGTTATTTCTTCTTCTAATAGTTTTTTTGTATTTTCATCAGTTGTATTTTCTTTTATATAAGTTAATGTTTCAATGTGTTTAGTCATTACGCTTAAAGTGTTATCTACTGTTGTACTTAATAATTCTGATTGTTTAGCTAGTTCGTTAGTCTTTGTTGATAAGTTGTTAATACCAGTTGCTAAATTTACTATTGATCCAGTGTATGTACTTAAACCTTTTACTTGTACATTTAGATTTTGAATTCCTTGATTTAATGCATTATATTTTTCTACTAAACCTTTAACACTATTATCTAAGTTATTCATACCACCATTATATTTAGCAAATCCATCATTATATGCTTTAATACCATTTTTTAAATCATTGCTTCCATTTACTAAATCATTAGTACTTGTTCCTAATTTGTTAACACTACTATATAGTTTATTTAAATCACTAAATGATGAAGTATCAATATCTTCAAATAAGTTTGATGTAGCTACTGAATAAATATTAGTAAATTCATAAGAAGTAGTAGTATATTCAATAGTAACAGTATCTAAACCTTTTAAGTCATCAATCTTTAAGCTTTCATAAAGTCCTGGAGCACTATATCCAAGAACCATATAACTAATACCATTATCTACTATTTTAGCATTATCAACTTTTAAGTTAGTTACGTTATCTTTATTAAATGTCATAAGAGAGGTTACCATAAATGGAGTATAAAGTGTTTCGTTTTTACCATTAACATTTACTTTCTTTTTAGAAGTGTTTTCATACTTAATAACGATTTTAATATTACCACTTTTACCATTAAGTTCTTTAGATGTATATTCTTTTCCATCTAGATAATATTTAATAGTTGTTTTGATTGGAAGACTTTCTGTAGAAGTTCCTTTATAGAATATATCTTCTCCTTTAGAACTCCATGTAAGTGAATTATCTACTAAATCAAATCTTTCATCACCATTAGTGTTTACAATATTTTTAAGATTAGTTCTATCGTTGTATGTTCCTTCTTTTACATTTTGAATATGATTGCTTACTATAGTTTTATTAACACTACCATCACTATTTAATCTTGAATAAACTGTTTCATCTTTAGTAGTAGCAAATACACTTAATGGTAATGTTAATGTTATAAGTAATGCAGCTAAAACTTTTTTATTCATTTTAATTCCTTCTTTCTTTTTTAAAGTTGTTTTCATTATTAACTTATCAAATAACATTAGTAATGATGGTAATATTAAGATTACTACTAACATACTAATAATTGCTCCTCTTGATATTAATGTACATATTGATCCAATTAAATCTATATCAGTGTAAGCACCAACTCCGAATGTTGCAGCGAAGAAGCACATACCACTTACAAATACTGAACTTACACAAGAATCTAATGTTTCTTTCATAGATTTAAATTTATCTTTACCAAAATTTCTTAATTCTAAGTATTTTGTTGTCATAAGAATTGCGTAGTCAATAGTTGCTCCTAATTGAATAGTACCAATTACTATAGATGCTATAAATGGAAGTGTTGTTCCTGTAAAGTATGAAATAGCAACGTTTACAAATATAGCAAATTCAATAGCTATTATTAATAGAACTGGTAGAGATAATGATTTTAATACTACGAACATAATTAAGAATATAATACCAATTGATACGTAGTTAACATTTTTAAAGTCTTCATCACTTATCTTAATTAAGTCATTAGTAAGTGGTCCTTCACCTGCGATAATAGCATTTTTATCATATGTCTTAACTAGCTCATCTATTTCTTCTATTTGAGTAGTTAGTTCAGGAGAAGCTACTTCGTAGTCAGAACTTATTAACATTAATTCATATTTATCATTTTTAAATATTCCTTTGATATCATCATCTAGTAATTCTACTGGGAATCCATATTTTTCTAATTCACTTGAACTAAGTACCATACTTATGCCTTTAGTATTTTTAAGCTTATTTACTAGTTCAGTCTTTTTATAATTTTCTAAGTTTGTATCTAATAATATTATTTCTGGAGAAACGATATTGAAGTCTTTCTTTAACTCTTCATTTGCCATTACACTTTCTAATGTTTTAGGAAGTGATTTATCTAAGTTGTAATAAACATTTACTTTTGAGTTACCTATTACTGCTGGAATCATTAGTATTAAGAATGCTATAAATATTGGTTTATAGAACTTCATACTGAAATCTTTTATGTGTTTAAAACTTGGTAATAGTAGTTTATGTTTTGTTTTAGTTATCCATCTATCGCATATTAATAACATTGCAGGGAATACTGTAACTACACAAATAAGTCCAAATAGAACGCCTTTTGCCATTACAAGTCCTATGTCTTTTCCTAGTGTTAAGTTCATTGAACAAAGTGCTAAGAAACCAGCTATTGTTGTAAATGCACTACCAAGTACAGATACTAACGTTTCCTTTATTGCATTAGCCATTGCTTCATCTGCGTCATCTTCTTTTTCTAAATTGCTTTGATATTTATGATATAAGAAGATTGAGAAATCTGTTGTTACACCTAACTGAAGTACAGCACTTATTGCTTTTGTTATATATGATATTTCTCCAAATATAATGTTTGAACCCATATTATATATAATAGCTATACCAATATTTAATAGTAATAATACTGGAACTATGTATGAATCTAATGAAAGTGTTAATACTATCAAACAAAGTATTACAGCGATTACTACATAGATTGCAACTTCTTTATTTGATAAGTCCATAGTATCTTGTACTATAGCACTCATTCCACCTACTTTAGCCATACCATTTAATATTTCTCTCATTTCTGTTATAGCATTTAAAGTTTTTTCGTTAGATGTTGTTTCATTAAATGTTACTAACATAAGAGTTTTATCACCATTCTTTACTTGTTCTAGTAAATCATCTGGCAATATTTCAAAAGGAATAGATACACCAGTAAGATCATTGATTGTTAATACTTTGTTAACACCATCAATTTTTCTTATTGCTTTTTCTGCATCTAGAACTTTCTTTTGATTACTGTTGTCTATAGATATTGTTGCGAAAGCTCCCATATCAAAATCTTCTTTTAATATGTTTTGACCTTTCATAGTTTCAATATCTTCTGGTAGATATACTAAAATATCATAATTAGTTTTAGTATTAAAGTACCCTATAGCTGATGGTATCAATAACAATATAGATATTACTAATATAGCTACCTTATGTTTACATATAAAGTCTCCAAACTTTTTCATTTATACCTCCATTATGACCAACGGTCAGTTAGTAATATACCTCAAAACTGACCATTAGTCAATACTTTTTAATTAATTTATTGACTTTTGGTCATTTTTATATTAAAATTTATGTATTGAAGGTGAAAAATATGATAAATATTCAAAATACTTTATCTAAAATAGATGAAAAAAAACAGATAAAAAAAGAAAGTCTTATGGCTTCTGCTTATAACTTATTCATTAAGAAAGGTATTAATGATACATCTATTAGTGATATAGCGAATGATGCTGGTGTTGCGAAAGGCACATTCTATTTATATTTTAAAGATAAATGGGATATTCATGAAGAAGTAATAATTGAAAAATCTAAGAAGCTATTTAGTGATGCTATTGAACACACTTCTAAAAAGAAATTAGATAATTTTCCTGATAAACTTATTAGTGTTATTGACTATATAATAGATAAACTTTCTAGTAGTAAAGACTTAATAAAACTTATTAACAAGAATCTTTCTCTTGGACTATATAATAAAGATTTAATTGAAATATTAAATGCTGAATATAAAGATTTAAAAACTATATTTATAGATGAAATAACTAAATATTCTAAGAAGGTTACTAATCCTGATGTAACATTATTTATGATAATTGAATTAGTTGGAAGTACTTGTTATAATTCTATTTTAAATAATGAACCTTTACCTATTAAAGAATTTAAACCTTTTCTTTATGAACAAGTAAGGAAAATGATTGAATAATGAAGATATTAATTATTATTTTAGTTATACTTTTAGTTTTATATTTATTGCTTGGTGTTTATTTCTTTCACTTTTCTAATTGTACTAAAGTATCTAAGAAAAGGTTATTTAAAGGAAAGGGTACTTTTAAGTTAGTCAGTAAGAAATCAAAAGATTGGTTTGAAAATTCTAACTATAAAGAGGTTTATATAAAATCTTTTGACAATAAAAAACTTCATTCATATGAAATAAAGAACAAACTTAATACTTGGGTTATAGTAGTTCATGGTTACACTAATAATGCTTTAGAAATGTTAGATGTAGCATACAATTTTTATAAAAAAGGATATAGTATTTTACTTATTGATCAAAGAGCTCATGGTAAAAGTGATGGCATTTATTCAACTCATGGATTTTATGAGAGAAAAGATATGTTATCTTGGATAGATTATTTAAATAAAAAGAAGAAAACTAAAATTATACTTTATGGTATATCTATGGGTGGGACTGTTATTATGAGAACAGTTGGTGAAAATCTTCCAGATAACGTTATATGTGCGATTGAAGATTGCGGATTTATTTCTAATTATGATCAATTTTATAATCAACTTAGTTATTTAAAATTTTTACCAAGACCTATAATATCATCATTTAATATTTTTTCTTCAATATTCTTTAAGTTCAATATATACAAATATAATCCTAGAAAAGTTTTATCTAAAGGAACCATACCATTTATGTTTATACATGGAAGTAATGATAAACTAGTTCCTACTAAAAATGCATATGAAGCGTATGATATTTATAAGGGTAAAAAGAAATTATTAATTATAGATGGTGCTAGACATATGAAATCTAGCGTTATTGATAGTAAAAAATACTATAATGAAATATTTAAGTTTATAAAAGAAAATAAGGAAAGTTAATTTCCTTATTTTAATATGTTATAAATTAATTCATATTCTTCGTTAGATAGATTTTCCATTTGTTTATTTAGTGTTTCTTTTGGTATTTCATATTCTTCTACTATACTTTTACTTTCTTTTTTAGTTAGTTTTTTATCATGAAGTTTAGCAAATTCTATTAAAGCTTCCATTAAGTTATTTTTAAGCTTTCTATCTCTATGGAAAAACATTTCTCTAAATACAAATCTTTTGAAGCTAAATTTCAAACTTTCTCTCGGTACTTTTACGATTCTTATCATTGAAGACATTACTCTTGGAGATGGATCAAATGCATCAGGTGTTATATCCATTATCTTAGTAACATCAAAGAATGAATTTGTTAACATAGCAAGTTTTGTTAATGATTTGTTAACTACTGCATCAGCAAATCTTTTACCAACTATTAGAATGCACATGTTAAAGTCACATCTAAGTAATTTTTCTATAAATGGTTCTGTTATAGAATATGGTAAAGCAGAAATAATTTTATCGCATGGTGGGATATAAACATCAAGTGCATTTCCATATATAACATCTACATTATCATGTTTATCCTTTAAAACATTAATAAAATGTTCCAAATTTTTGTCAATTTCTATGCACGTTAAATGTCCAGAACGTTTAGCAATAATATCGCTTATTTCACATTTTCCTGGTCCAATTTCAACTACATTATCAGTTGGTTTTAATTCTGCAGAATCAACAAATAAATTGATTATACTTCTATCAATTAGAAAATGTTGATCTAAATAATTTGTATCATTTTCAAATTCCATATTCTCACCTATTTTATATTATATCAATTTTTTTATATTTTTTTAATTCATTTTATAAATTTTACAAAAAAATAAGACAAGATTACTTGTCTTTATATTTAATATCAGCGTGTATTATTTGATTATTTCTTTTAATTTTTCTTCTTCTTGATGCATCTGTGAAGAATATTGCATAAGCTACTTCCCATAAAGCAACCCAGCCAAATATCATAAGTATTTCTTCTAATATGTCACCCATAATATGATTAAAAAAGTATGAAGCTATTATGAATAGAACTCCTATTAATGATAAAGTTAATTTTTTTAAGTTGCTTTGCTCTATTTCATATTGTATTTCATCATTATTTTCTCTAAATTCTTTTATAATTAATTTTTTATAATGTTCTTTTTCATCTTCTGTTAAATCAAATTTGGCATCTATTAATATATTTATCTTTGTATTTACGTCATATCCTACTATTTCATTAAGTAAATAATCTTTTAATTCTGGTGCTAAAGTATTTTCATTGTATTTACTAACAAAATACTTTTTCTCACTTATATCTACTTCTATATTTATTTTTTTCTTCACACTTACTCCTTATTTAAAAATAGTAAATGGATAGCGATTAGGTAAATCTAATTCAAATACTAACTTTTCATTTGTAGTTGGATGAATAAACTCAATTTTCTTTGAGAATAGTGCTATTTGTTCTCCAACTTTAGATGTTTTATTATATTTTTGATCACCAAATAGTGGATATCCATAATGAGACATTTGAACTCTTATTTGGTGACTTCTTCCTGTTTCTAGATTTATTTTGACTAAAGACATATTATCTTTAAAATTTAGTTTTTTAAAGTTTAATATTGCTTCTTTTCCATTTTTATCTACTTTTACTATATTCTTTTTTTCATCTTTTAAAAGATAATCTACTAGTTTTCCTTCTTTATTTATGTTTCCCATAACAACTGCATTGTATGTTTTTTTAAATGTTTTGTTTCTAACTTGTTCAGATAGTCTTGAAGCAGCTTTGGACGTTCTTGCGAATACCATAATGCCACCTACTGGTCTGTCTAATCTATGAACCAAACCTAAATATACATTGCCTGGTTTATTATATTTATCTTTTATGTATTCTTTTAACATTGTTAGAAGATCTTTATCTTTAGTATTATCTTCTTGAGTTGGTATATTTATTGGCTTTTCTACTACTAAAAGATGATTATCTTCATAAATAATATTAATCATTATTTATAACTACCTTAAGTCCATGTTGTATAAGTGATTCTATACTTACTGAACCATCTTTTAATGAATCTAACATTTTAGTTTGAGAACCATCTGACCATTCTAATAATACTTCATTGCTTTTTTTGCACTCGAAACAATATTCGCCATTTTCATTTTCATAAAAACAATCCATATGTTTTTGAGTACAATTATCAATGTTATCAACAATTCTATAATCCACTGATTTATTTAATTCATATAAAGCATCTGTTTTATCGATTTTTGTAAATGCTATTACAGCTAGTGCAACTAATATTATAACTAGTAAAGTTACAAATATACTTTTAATTACCATTTTAGTTTTCATTCTTTTCCCACCTTCCATAGACTCCACAGGGAAGTATCATATTTCTTGTTGAGATTTGTAATCCTATTTCATCTGTCTTTATTTTACCATTTTTTAGTTTTTCTTCAACACTTGTTTCTAAAATATTTTTTAATATTTCTGGTGTTATACCTTTTGTATATGAACTTATTAGTAAGAATAATGGATCGTCTGATAATATATCGATGCATGAATCTATTAATTTATTCAAACTATCTTCAAATCTCCATAATTCTTTTGATGGACCTCTTCCATATGTTGGCGGATCCATTATTATAGCATCATATTTATTTCCTCTTTTTTTCTCACGTTCTACAAATTTTAAACAGTCGTCACAAATATATCTAATCTTATTATTTTCTAATCCTGAAAGTTTAGCATTTTCTTTTGCCCAATCATTCATTCCTTTTGATGCATCTACATGCACTACTTCTACTGCTCCTGCCATTGAGGCTGCCATAGTTGCTGCTCCTGTGTATGCAAATAGGTTTAGTACTTTTATAGGTCTATTAGCATTTCTTATTTTAGACATAATGAAATCCCAGTTGGCTGCTTGCTCTGGAAATAAACCTGTATGTTTAAATCCAGTTGGACTTACCTTTAATTTTAATTCTTTATATTCTACTGTCCAATACTCTGGAAAAGTTTTTTTATTTTCCCAGTAACCTCCGCCTTTATCACTTCTATGATACAAAGCATGATAACTATGCCACTCTTTAGTATCTTTGTGTGTCCATAATGCCCAAGGATCTGGTCTTCTTAGGATAACATTTTTCCAACGTTCTAATTTTTCACCATTACCTGCATCAATACATTCATAATCTTTCCAATCTTTACTTACAAGCATATTTTCCTCCGTACATACATTATATCATATTTTCTTACTATTTACTTTTTCTCCTATAAGAAAAGTTTCATTTAACAAACTATTATTGCAATCAAGTTCAGGACTAGTTTTTATGTGAAGAGATGAATCAATATCAAATGGATATGATGCTACTTCAAAGGTTTTATTATGGCTTACTATTCTTAAAAAAGTTCTTAGAAGTTTTTCTGTTAAATTACTTTGTATTTGATCATGTTCATCTTTGTTAGTATATATATACTCTTCTGAATTTTTTTCTCTTTCTGATCTTACTAAAATATTAGTTTCTTTTGCATTCCATCTTTCAATTAATATAGATGGTATAACTATATCATTAATTCCTTCTGATGATAATAAACCAAGAGCTATATTAGATGCAACTACAAATGAAGCAGATACATCTTTTAAATTACCTTCTTTATAATTTTCATAAGTATCATTTTTAGTATCAAAGTTTTCTCCTATTTTAAATAATCTTCTATTAACTTTTTTCTTAAAACTATTTTCTTCATCAAATTTTTTATTTTTTTGAACTGCGTATATATAACATTTACCATCTTCTATACCATATCTCACTAAAGGAAAAGTATATCTTTCATTGGTTTCTGGTTCGATTAAAGATATTTTTAATGAAGTTGGTGTTTCATTTAATATTGGTTCAGAAATATTTTCTATCTCTACGTATCCACCTAACATTTCAGAATATCCAATTATGGTTGGTTCATTATATTTACTAAAAGTATCATCTTTTAAAAATGCTATTTGTCTTTTTATAAACTCTTCTGATTCACTAAAGTCATCATATGTAGCATTTGCCCATAAAGTAGTTAAAACTATCTTGTTTATAACTCGTTCATGATTTTTGATATCAGAAAAGTCTAAAGCCTCATAATATTTAGTTAAATCATATTTACTTTTAGCTAAGTTTAAATAACCTGTTAATAACTTGTTAAATCTTTCTTTATTTTTTATGACTAGTGTTGGTATTAAATATCTACCGTTGTCATCTTTTTTAGCTTCAATAGTTTTGTTTTCTTCTTTTAAATATGTACTAAAAAGTAAATTCATCATAAAGAAGCAATCTACTCTACCGGTACTTGCTTCATTAATTATTTCATCGTAAAAAATATTAACGTCATTCATATTAATCACATCTATATTTTAACATAATAAAAACTAGTTATAAAGATTTTTACAATATATGACATTTTATATTGTATAATAAAATCATGAAGAAAATTATTGAACCAAAAATTAAATTTACTGAATACTTTAAAAATGAAGAATATGAGTATTCTATTGATAATAAAGAGTTTGATCAAAGTAATATAACTAATTTTAAAAATATTGCTTTTAACTCATGTATATTCAATAAGGTAGATTTTAGCGATGTAGAACTATCTAATGTAGAATTTATAGATTGTATATTTAATAATTGTGATTTATCTAATAAAGTATTTGATAGTGTTGGTATTCATAGGGCCATATTTAATAATTCTAAATTAATTGGTGTTTCTTTTAGTGAAGTTAGTCTTAAGAATATAAAGTTTAATAATTGTAATTTAAGATATAGTAATTTTTATTCTGTGAATGTTGATAATTTGTTATTTAGTGAGTGTATGATAGATGAATCTTATTTAACAGAATGTAGGTTTAAAAATATAGAATTTGATAAGTGTAATCTTAATAAAGTTACTATTTTGAGACTGGAACATATTGGTTTTGATTTGTCCAATTCTAATATTGAAGACATTAATATAGATTTATCTTCTTTGAAAGATATTACCGTTAATATGATACAGGCAGCTATGCTTGCAAGATATTTAGGTATAGTTATTAAAGATTAGGAGGGTTTTATGATTTATTTAAAAAGATTTGAATTGCTTGATGAAATGCAAGAACACGGTTTATTTGAAACTGAAACTAGAAATATATATAATTCTTATTATCCAGTTGGGTTATTTTCTATGAAAAGATTTAAAGAAATTACTTTTAGTAATATAACTATATTCTATGGAGGTAATGGTAGTGGTAAAAGTACTCTTCTTAATATAATATCAGAGTGTCTTCATTCAAATAGAAAAGAAGCTTTTGACAAAGGTACTTTCTTTGATTTATATGCTTCTAGATGTAGATATGATATGAGTTTTGAAGAGCCTATGGAAATTAAAACTATTACTAGTGATGATGTGTTTGATTATTTACTTGATATTAGGAGTATAAATGCTAGTGTTAATAGAAGAAAAGAGAGATTAAGCCGTGAATACTTTGATATGAAGTTTAGTAGTAAAAATAATTTTGATAATTATGATAAGCTAAGAGATACGTATGACTCCAAAAGAAAAACAATGTCAAGATATGTGAGAGATAGACTTGGCAATAATAATATAGTAGAACAGTCTAATGGCGAATCCGCTTTAATGTTTTGGGAAAGAGAGATTAAAGAAGATAGTATTTATATATTAGATGAACCAGAAAATAGTTTATCTGCTGAAAATCAACTAAAACTTAAAAAATTTATAGAAGAATCAACTAGATTTTATAATTGTCAGTTTATTATTTCTACCCACTCACCTTTTCTACTTAATTTGATAGAAGCTAAAATATATGATTTAGATGAGGAAGAAGTTAAAACTAAAAATTGGACAGAACTACCAAATGTTAGAATATATTATAATTTCTTTAATGAACATAAAGATGAATTTAAAAAGAACGATTAATTTTCGTTCTTTATTTTGTTTGGCATGAAATTTTTAACAAATGAGTAATCTCTTTTCTTAATATAGAAGTAACCAAGTGTACTATAAACTACTGCTCCTATAAAGTTTACAAATAAATCTTTCATAGTATCTATAATGCCTATATCTAAGTAACCATCTTCTATAACGTAGATTTTATCATCTTTAGTATGAATTGTTGTTTTATCTATATTTTCTACTTTGATAGTACTATTAACTTTATCTTTATTTAAATTAACTGAACCAAATTTTTGTACCACTCTATCTTTTTGCATGTCAGTTAAAAATACTCTATCACTCGCAAATTCATAAAATTCCCAAAGTACCCCTATAGTCATTGAAAAACAAAATCCTACAAGTGCTACATATATTGGAGATAAACTAATTTTCTCACTATTCTGATTTAAGAGATCTACTAATGAAAAACCTATACCTGCACATATAAATCCGTTAAGAGTATGAAGCATAGTATCCCATCCAGGTATTATTCCATAGAAATTATTTATTTCGCCTAGAATTGCTGCTGAGAATATAAACATATATATTATAGATTCTAAAAGACTTGGAATACCTATTTTAAACTTCTCTGATATAATAGTTGGAACTGTGAATAAGAATAATGCTAAAACACAAAGTAATGCATTGTTATATTGTTTCATTACTATTTGAGTCCACATACATACTATTACAAGAAGTCTTAATAATAGATATACAGCAATAGATTTTTTATTTTTTTCTTTATATTTTTCTTTCATTGTTTTACTAAACTTTCCCATGATACACTTCCTTTACTAGTTTTATAACATAAATTAAATATTTAATCAATTATTACAAGAAATTTCATATTATTAGTATGATTATAATAGATGAAAATACAGTTGTTGTTAGTAATTTTAGTGAACTTAAAAGTGTGTTTGAAGAAGCTAATACATATAATTATGTTTATTTAAATAGTGATATTACTCTTACTAGTGGTATAAAACTTTCTAGTAGTAAAACCACTGTTACGATAGATGGAACTTATGATAATGTTAGACATAAATACATAGACATGAAAAGTACAAGTGGTACAAGTGCTATATATGTAAGCGCAGTATATCCTTCAAAAGTAATAATTAAAAATATGGATGTTACTGGATATAATTATTATGGAATAGTTTATGTGCCTGACTCAAGTACTTATCATAGTAACTACTGAAGCTAAAGATGTAATAGAAGTTGGAATACTATTATAGTTTCCTACAGCACTAACTGTATTATTTAAAGTTGTCTCCATAAAAACCTTCTAGTCTAGTATATGTAAAATTTTAGCTTTTGCTTTTATAATATGATATAATTATTTAGTTACTAGGAGGTAAATCATGAAAAATATAACTATTATGGGTGGTGGAGTTCTAGGCACTCAAATAGCTTTTCAATCAGCTTATTGTGGCTTTAATGTAACAATATGGCTTAGAAGTAAAGGAAGTATTGAAAGAACTAAACCAAAACTAGAAAGTGTAAAAAAATCTTACGTAGATGCTATAAAACTAATGTCAAGTGAAGATGGAAAGAATGTTAATAATTGGTGTCGTGGTATTGTAGGTAAAAACGAATTTGATGAAAAGAAATGTCTTAAAAAAGTAGAAGATGCTTATAAAAATATTAAATTAGAATTAGATATTAACAAAGCTTTAAAAGAAGCTGACTTAGTAATTGAAGCTATGACTGAAGACTTTAAAGCTAAAAAAGATTTATATTTAGAAATGGCACCAATACTAGATGAAAAGACTATTGTTGTTACTAATTCATCTACTATGCTACCAAGTAAGCTTGCTAAATATACAGGAAGACCTGAAAAATTCTTATCATTACACTTTGCTAATTCAATATGGAAAAATAATACTGCGGAAGTTATGAAACATAATAACACTGATGAAAAATATTTTAAAGAAGTTATTATGTTTGCTGAAGATATTAATATGATAGCTCTTCCACTTCAAAAAGAAAAATCTGGATATTTATTAAACTCTATGTTAATTCCTTTATTATTCTCAGGATTAGATTTATTAGTTAATGGAATATCAGACGTTGAAAGTATCGATAAAGCTTGGACACTTGGTACAGGTTCTCCTAAAGGGCCATTTCAAATACTTGATACAGTTGGACTTAAAACTGCATATGAAATCGTACTTATGTATGTAAAAATTCCTTCTTTCTTAGCTCCATATAACTTTAAAGGTATGGAAAAATTATTAAAAAAATATATTGATGAGGGAAAACTTGGCATGTCTAGTGGCGAAGGATTTTATAAATATAATAAAAAGAAATAGTGTACACTACACTATTTTTTTGTTATGATATATTTATAATATGGAGGATATATGAAAAAGAAATATATTATAATTGGTGGTATAGCTTTAGTATTAATTTCAGCAATTGTTATTACAATTTTAATTATTACTAGTAAATATACTGTTACTTTCAATACTGATGGTGGTAGTGCTATTGAAAAAATAAGAATTAAAAAAGGCGAAAATCTTACTTTACCAAGTGAACCAAGTAAAGATGGATATATATTTGGTGGATTTATTTATAATAATAAAATCGCTACTAACTATACTAAAGTAAATAGTAACATGGAATTAAAAGTTAGATGGATTCCTAAAGACAAAGAAGTAATTACTATAAGTTATGTTGTTAATAATTCTACAATAACTGTAATAAGTGTTAAAGGGGAAGTTCCTATGCTTTTAGAAACACCTGTTATGCCAGGAAATACATTCATTGGGTGGCTTAATGATGAAGGATATGTTGTTGATGAAAATGCAACTCTTGATAAAAACACTACTTTAAAACCAAGATGGATTAAAGCTGGTGAGAAAACTGTGACGGTTAAATTTAATACAGATGGTGGAAACAAAATAAATGATCTTGTACTTGCTAAAGATAGTGTTATAATTCTTCCAGTGGAACCAGTTAAAGATGGATATAAATTTGAAGGTTGGGTACAAAGTAATGGAACAAAAGTTACTAGTGAAACTACTATAGATAGAGATACGGTTATAACTGCTAAATGGGTTTTACCTTATACTTGTCCACAAAATTGTACTCCAAATGAAGATGGTTCTAAATGTACTAGAACAACTACTACTAGTACTAAAGAAGGAACTGGATGTTCTAAGGGATATACTTTAAAAAATGGTAAATGCTTAAATTATAGTGGTAAATATCAAGCCGAAAATACTAATGGCTGGACTTGTAAAAATAAAAGTGATTATATGTATACCGAAGAAGATGGTGTTGGTGGAGCATTTATGTGGTGTGTTCCAACTACTTCTACAGTAAAAACTGTTAGTTGTGAAGATGGTTTTAATCTAAGTAATGGTAGTTGTGTTAAAACAGAGACTATAAATTGCACTAAAAATTAGTGCTTTTTATTTGTGAATGAAAACGGATATGCTATAATAATTTTCAAATGGAGGTTTATTATGAAAATTATTAGAGGAAATAAAGTTTATGTTCAAAATATTGATATAGTAAATTTAATGCCAGCTTTGTCTGAACTTCAAATACCTTTTCCAGGGGAAGTAATAAGTAAAATTTTTGGTAATTACTTTATGTGTAACTCAAATAATCAATATGAATTTAGAGAATACAATGGTGAAGAGATGGTTAAGTTCTTTAATGGTTTGGATTATATTATAAATTATGATGAATTTAAAGATTTATCTGAAGAAGAAATTATAATCAAAGGTGAAAATATTTGTAATGAGAGAAACAACGCAGCTAGAAAATATAATAATCTAACTGTAGAAGAAGCTGAAAATATATGTGATAAAATACATGCTGATATAGTATTAGCTGATTATAAAATGGCTTCAATAAGAGATTACTTATGGTTTAAACAAGGACATATTAAAATGACTTTACCAGATGGTATTGATTATCCAGAAGGATATAAAATAAAGAAAAATGGTATTTTAAGTAGAATATTTAAAAAGAAATAATCTATATAATCACTTAATAATTGTATTAAGTGATTTATTTTGAATAATATTTATAGAAATGATATAAGTATTAATGACTTTTAAATGTTATTTTGGTATACTTATTTTATATTAATAGGAGGAAATTTATGGCATTAATTAAATGTCCAGAATGTGACAAAAAAGTAAGTGATAAGGCAGAAAATTGTCCTCATTGTGGATATTCATTTAAAAAGAAAATTGAAATTAGTAATGAAAAACTAAAGGTGTTGAAAGGTAAATGGGATAATAAATATTTAATTATTGTATTGATTGTTCTAGTAATTGGTTATTTCCTATTCTTTAATAATTCTAAAGGAAATATAAATGAGGGCAATGGTACTAGCGGAAGTCCTACAACAGAGTTAAAGCCAAATCAAAATGGTAATTATGAATTTAATCAAAATGGTAAATATTTTGAATTTCCTACAAATTATAAAGTTTATATTGATAAATCAGGTGGAATTTATGTAGGAAAGAATATAGATGATCAAGGAGCATTAATACCTTATATTCTTATAGAAAAATATAAAAATTATACTGATCCTGCTCAGTTATTGAATGAACTTACTAATGAAATTGGTAAAGAATATAGTGATGCGGTTATTACTATTAGTATGCTTAGTTCATATATTGGTGATAAGTATGTTTATGGAATTCAATATATGTATACTTCTAATGGTCATGTTGTAGTTGATAATAGATATGCATTCTTAGTCGGAAATAGTATGTATTTAATAACTACTAAAGAAGAAAACTCTAATACTGCTGAAATAAATAATGTTGGAGCTTTAATAATTAAATCATTAAAGGAGATGAATTAATATGGCACTAATAAAATGTAGTGAATGTAAAAAAGAAATATCTAGTACTGCTAAAGTGTGTCCTCATTGTGGATATAAAAATGATAAAATAGTTTGTCCTGAATGTGGTACTGAAGTAAAACAAAACGATAGCACTTGTCCTGAATGTGGATATCCTCTTCAAAAGAAAAATCCGCAAAATATAATTAATGAAAACTTAGATAAAATAACTGGTGCTAAAAGTGAAAACTATGTAACTTTTAAAGATTTGTTTAAACATACTTTTGATAAACATACTGATGAAGAACTTGATGAAGTATTTATTTGTGGAGGAGAAAAAACTACTCCTAATGTTAAAGACATTGATCCAAGAAAAGCTAATGCTTGGGTATATTTTAAAATATTAATGTTTTTCTTAATCGCATATATTCCAGTTAGAATTGGATTTGTAACTTATGGTAATACTAACTTCTTACCTGCAATGATTATGCTTGCTGCTTTTGCTGTTCCAGTTACAATACTTATATTTTTTTATGAAATTAATATATTTAGAAATATTCCATTCTATAAAGTTATGAAATACTTTATATTAGGTGGAGCTCTTAGCTTGATACTTACTATTCTATTTTGCTCTCTTGATATTAATACTGACATTTCAACATTTATTGGTGCAATGATGGTTGGACTTGTTGAAGAAGTTGCAAAAGCAGCTATAGTTGCATTCTTCTTATTTAAGAGTAAAAAAAGTAATTATATATTAAACGGTTTATTAGTAGGTGCTGCTGTAGGTGCTGGATTTGCCGCTTTTGAAACTGCAGGATATATATTAAATTATGGGCTTAAAGGTGGTCTTAGCACAATGCTTGGTGTTATTAAACTTCGTGGTTTCCTAGCTCCAGGTGGACACGTTGCTTGGGCTGCTATCGAAGGTGCTGCACTTATGTATGTTAAAGGATTTGATAAATTAGATAAGAAACACTTAAATGATAAAAGATTCTTACTTATTTGTTTAATACCAATTGTACTCCATGGTATTTGGGATATGCCTATTAATATACCTTATTACTTACTTCCAATAACATTAACAATTTTGGCTTGGTTAGTAATTATTTACTTTATTAATTTAGGTTTAAAACAAGTAGATGATGCTAAAAAGTTAGAAAATAAGAAAAGTTCCAAAGATAAAAAAGAGGAAAAATAAGTTCTTAAATATTAAGTTAGCAATTAAGCTAACTTTTTTATTTATATTGATTTATGTCAAATTAGATAAAAGTAAAATTATAGAGTTTAAAAATAAAACTTTAAATGTTATAATTTGTATAAATAATGGAGTTGATAATTATGAAGTATGTATATTTAGTTAGACATTCTAGTCCCTTTGTAGAAATTGAGAATTATGAAGACTATAAAAATGTTTCTTGGAAAGAATATAACAAAAATATGATATTATCTATTGAAGGAGAACAAAAATCAAAAGAACTTTGCAATATTGAAGAACTCCATAACATTAATAATATCTATTCTAGTAATTCATTTAGAGCTATAGCCACTGCTAAATATTTAAGTGAATTTAATAATGTAAAAATAAAACTAGATGATAGAATTAACGAAAGAGAATTTGGTATTAGTTATCTAAATCAATTACCAGATGATTTTACTGAACGATCATTTAATGATAAAAATTATAAAATTGATAATGGTGAATCACTGAATGAGATGGACAAAAGGTTTAACAAATTTATTAGTGAAACATTAAAAGAAAACGATAAATCTATAATTGTAATTCATGGTATCATGCTTCTTTCATTTTTACAAAATATATGCGATTTTAAATACGAAAATAAAAAAATATATGTAACTTATAATGGTAAAAAAATTGTTGATGAAAAACCTAAAAGCCCTGGTGTTTATAAAATAACATATAATGATGAATATGAAATTGTTGATGTTGATGTTTTAAATTAATAGTTTTTATGATTAAATATTTACTAATAGTTTTAAACACTTAGTTAAATGAAATACATATACTTTTAAAAACATATCTAGATATAGAAAAATAGTTATGTTATACTGATAGTAGTAATGTAGTAGAAAGGAGTTATTTATGAGTAAAGATAATACCAAAGAACAAAAATTTGATGATAATATTGCTGAAATAGTTCTTGGAGGTACACTTGCTGGCGCTTTTAATTTTAATAATGGTTCATCTTTAGAAAAGGTTTTTGTTTTATTAGGTTTAGTTATATTGATTGTTGGAATCATTCGTACTATTATTAAATATAAAGGCAAAAATAAAAAAGGAATGATAGTCTTCTTAGTTTTAATGGGATTGCTTTCAACAATAACATTTTTTGGCTTGATATATAATATGCTTAAATAATTATAAAAATCATATTATTAGTTTAAACTAAATAAACAAGATATTTTTAATGTCTTGTTTTAATTTATATATTAGCTTTAAACTGTTACTACGTATAATCATATGATATAATATTAATTGAAAGAAGGGTGTGTCTAATGGAAACTATTATAAATATTAATAATGAAAACTTGGCTAATTATATTATGTTTAAATTAGACAAAATAGATAATAAATTTACTGAAGAAGAATTAAATAATATATATGAAGTCGTAATTAATTATAACGATGAAAATGATGATAGTTCTACTTTTCTTAATGAGTTAAAAAAACTTAAAAATTTAAGAAGTATAACTTTAAGAAATGGATATATCTATAATAATGACTATAATATTTTCCATTCATTAAGTAATTTATTTGAACTTATATTTGATAATTGTGAATTTGAAGGATTTGAGTCATTTTCTTTATTAAATCTTAAATCTTTATCATTAATAAATTGTAAAATAAAAGATATTTCATTTATTAATGACTTTAAAGCTTTAGAAGAATTAACTATAGTAAATGGAAATGTTGGAATTAATAAAATAAATTCGTTTAATAAATTAAGATACTTACAATTGTCTTATTCAAATATAATAGATAATGATGATATAAATATTAGCACTTTAGAAGAATTGTATGTTGATAATACAAATATATATAATTTTGAATTTGTCAACAATTTATCAAATCTTAAAAAAATTAGTATTGATAAAAAACAATATAATGCTAATATAGATTTATTTGAAAGTTTAATGAAAAAAAATATTTTGATTTTGAATGAAAATATGGTTGAATTTGATGGTGATAATTAATGAAATATGATTATCAATATAAAATCACTTTTAGATTAAACGAGCCTATTGATATAGAATACATAAGAGAAATATCTAGGAGATATCCTAATTCAAAAATATTAGTTGAGGTTCAAAATACTAAAGGAATTTCTTCTTCTATGATAAAGCAATTAGATCCAAGCATAGCAATACGTATAGCTGGTGGATATGACTCTGATAGAATAAATCGTTATGGAAAAGACTTGAATTGGTCTTCAAATTATTATGAAGATGCAGTAATTTATACAAGAAATGAGACAATTAAAATTTTAGAAGAAATTGAAAAAATAGAATCTGGCATAAGTAAAAATTGGTCCGACATACAAATACTTTTATATGTATATGATAAGTTGAAAAGAAAAATTATGTATGATCCAAAATTCGAACATAAATTATCTAGTGAAATTAGGAGTTTAAGAGGTCTAATCACAAATCAAACAGTATGTGCTGGATATGCAATGATTTTAAAAGAATTTATGGATAGAAATAATATTAGTTGTGAATATGTAGAAGGTTATACTAAAGTAGATACTGATGGTTTAAGTACAGGTGCTCATGCTTGGAATATAATAAATATAAACGGTAGAAAATATCCAATTGATTTAACATGGGACAATACAATATTTAGAGCTGGTAAATCAAATAGTTTCGATTGGCTAAGTAAAGATATTGCTACATTTAGTAGTTGCCACCACCCTGCTCCAGGGGAAAAAACACAGAATTACGAACATACTTTATCACAAATAGATCCTAAACTTGTACAACAAATTTTTTCAAGTATTGGGATTAAAAGAGCAAGAGATTTTAATTCTACTACCTATTATAGAGAAAGGAAAGATGGCTCAAAGTACATACTAGCTCAAATAGGCGATACTATAATAGATAACGTTCCTTATTATAGATATTACTATGCAGAAGTGTCAAAAAATGGAAAGAGACAATTACCATTAATATTGTATAGTGATGTTAATGTAGCACATTTAGTTGATTCTAAAAATTTTGATAAACCAATTCCTGAAAATTATGAAGATGCTGTTGATAATATTTTATTTTCAAAAGAAAATATTGCAGATTCTATAAATAAGAGAACATTTTATATTGGTAAAGTTAGAAAAAGTAAAGATGGTAGCAAACTTGAATTAGTTTCTTCATATCGTGAAATATCTAAACCAGAAGAAATAAGAAATATTTTTATATACCCAACAAAACGATTTATAAGAAGTGATGGCAGCGTGTTTATTGCACAACAAATGTTTAGTACTCCTCATAAAGCAAATGGAATTGATGTTATGAAATATGACATATATGAAATAGTTCAAGAAGATGGTATAGAAGTTTTAAAAGGAAATAGCGTATTTACTGAGAAAAAGTTTTTTAATGATAATAGATTGGTCTTAGTAGATAACTATCTTAGTCGTAAACGATTAGATAGAAAAGTATTTGAAGCTGGAGGATATATAGGATATATTGATAAAAATGGAATTATAACTTATAATCCAAAACTAGTAGAATTTTTTAAAACTTCTAAAAAAGTAGATATTGGTGAACAACAAACTCAAACCACACAATTATCTTCTATGAGAATACCTTCGTTTGATGAATTGAAAAGTTTGGTAGCGAAGTATGAAATTTTTATAGACCCTAATGAACTATTTGATTTAGATCCTTCAAAAATAAAAATTAGAGATATCAAAACTGGTATTGTTCAAACTGACCCTATGATTATAGATACAGCTATGTTTGCTAACATTTGGCTTAATTCAGCAGGTGTTAAAAGATTTCATGATGAAAAAATATTTGGCGAAAGATATGCGTTCAATAAGTCAGCTGAACAATTGTACAATACTTTATGTAGAGAATTAATTAGTTCATGTAAATTAAATGGTGTTATAGATCCATTATCTTTGCTAAATAAAATTAATAATAATAGTTATAAATATAATAGAGATATAGTGACTAACTTATTTATGTCACGATTTCAAACAGAACTAATCAATAAAATTTTTCTAAATTCTTTAGGAATTAGTGAACAATCTAAAAAGCCAAAACCACTATATACATTGGGTTATGATAATGGTCCTGAATTTAGTGATGGTAGCACTGAGTTCAAAAGATAATATGTGATAAAAATTAAGACTTACTAACAATTAAATTAGTAAGTTTTTTATATTGAAATTACTTAGAGCTAAATACTAATAATTTGTTCGAAATTATTAGAAATATGTGTAATAACATATATTGAATTTTATTTATTTTTGAATAATTTTATATTATAATTTAATTATGATAGAGGTGTATTCATGGATATTAATTCATTAAACTTAAAATGTAAAAAGATTTTTGCAATATCACTTACTTTAATAGGATTATTTGGATTTATAAATGGATGCTATGAAACTTTAATTTGGAATATTTTACTTTATTATAGTTGTGCTTTTACATTTTATATGACTTTGTTTACTGATGCAAATTCATTAGCAAGTAAATATGTTATTACTATTATGACTGCAGTAACACTTTATGCAATGGTTATGCCTATTTTAACTGTCATTTTTAGAACACCATTATTTACTGATGATACTTTTCCTATAACTCTTACGTATATAGCAATTGCGATTTTAGTAATAGGAATTCTCATTTCATTATTCTATTTTTCATGTAAAACATTTAGAGATTATAAATATAGTTTACCTATTGTATTATCATTTTATCTTGTAGGACTATTAATTATTAATTTTATACCTATAGTATATAACGTAGTAATTGATTATGTATAAATCTAATATTTTAAATATTCAAAAAACATTTATTTTACTAATAAATATGGTGGAAAAAGAATGAATGAAAAAGTTGCAAAATCAATCTTAATATTTGCTGTTTCTTTCTTGATAATTAATGGTATTGGTTATTTATTTAATATTACAGAACTTATTACTGTTGTGAATGATCCAACAGGCGGTGGTGGAATGTCTGTTAGTAATATTCCTACGATTTTAAGTATGCTGATAACTTGTGTAATTTTGTTAGTAATTAAAATTAGAAATAAACGATAATTAAAAACATCATTATAAAAGAATTGGTGTTTTTTTGTATAAAAAAAATCATTCTTTCGAATGACTAAATAACATATTGGAACGGTTAAGGTACAACTTACGAACTACAACGCTCTCTTTCTAAAAATATTGTATAGTAATATCTGTATGATTTCAATAGTAATAAAACTTTATTTTTTCCGAAAGATAAAAAAAATTTAATTTATATGTTATAATTATTTTAGATAAAATAAAACTTTAATATTATATTGTATAGGTGATAAGTATGAATAAAGATGAATTTATAAGATATGTATCTAGCGAATTGGAGCATGGTAGAGATATAGATTTAGAATATCAAATTAATGGAATTCCATATAAAATAAAATTTTTAGCTACTGATATGAATAAAGGTATTAATATATCATGTATTCTTGCAATTCCGTTATCTGAAAATACAAATAGCCAACTAGTGGTAGAAGCCAACAATTTAGAAAGTGGAAATTTTCAAGAAATTATAGAACAAGGAACTCAAACAGGAATTAGATTAGCACAATTAACAAGAGATTTGCCGAGTCCTATTGTTGTTCCATTAATACCAAGCTATAGAGATTATCCGTATTTACAACAATTATCTCAAGAATGTTTTAGTATTTCAAGGGATGATAGAAATTATAGAATAGATGAGCAAGTAGTTAAAATTATTGGTAGAGCAAAATCTATTTTAGAACAAGAAAGAGGATTAGTTGTAAAAGATAAAATATTTTTAAATGGATATTCAAGTTCGGGAGTCTTTGCACAACGATTTGCTTTATTACATCCAGACATCGTTGAAACTGCTTGTATAGGTGGTGCAAGTGGTAGTATTCCTATTCCAACAGAAAAATTGGCTTATCCATTAGGAATAGCTGATTATGAATCTTTAACAGGTAAAAAATTTGATTTAGAAAGCTATTCAAAAATTAAGTTTAGATATTATGTTGGAGAACTTGAAACACAAAACAAATCAAACTCAAGGTTTGATGATTTTGGCCAACCTGCTCCTATGCATGATATGAGTTATTTTGATAGAAGTGTGCCAACAGAAGTTGGAAAATATCAAAGAAGTATTTTAGGAACAGAAATGTTTTCCAGAGCACAAAATACAATTCAAATATTACAAAACTTAGGAATCGATGTTCAACACAAAATAATTTTAGGCAGAGGTCACAATAATAGAAATGGTATAGGTGTAAATGAACTAGGCGATAAATTCGTTAATGATACTTATAAAAGTACCATTGAAAGCAGAAAAATAGATTATGGAGTATCAAGGTAATTGAATTATTGTAAGAATTACATAATAGACATTGATAAAATCAATACAAATTTGGGGGGATTGGGGATTTCTCCAAATGAGAATTTATATGGGAGTACAAATTCAGTGCTGGCTAGACATAGATTTTATTCCCACATTCAAAAGAAACAAAAAAAGAGGGTTAAATTATTTTGATAATTTTTCCTCTTTTTTGA